>JAAIGF010017941.1_pt1 | contig 123455 bp, 103 predicted proteins | sample 6487441 | NCBI WGS metagenome assembly JAAIGF01 (sample SAMN13974129, study PRJNA590717) | phyllosphere metagenome | biome: pepper field; feature: multiple bacterial spot infested pepper fields; material: pepper leaves; isolation source: leaves from pepper fields | host: Capsicum annuum ... | reverse complement strand
CGGGTCGGCGCCATTGCCGCAGAAGCTGTGCCAGTAGGCCACGGCAAAGCGCAGATGCTCGGCCATGGTCTTGTCGCCGATGGTTTTGTTGGCGTCGTAGACCTTGAACGCGAGCGGGTTGTCCGAATCGCGGCCTTCGAAGCCGATCTTGCCGATGCCGGGGAAATATTCTTTCGCGCCGATGTACACGGTGTTGCTCATGGGGTGTGAAGTCCTTGCTGCTGGGGGAGTTGTAGAAAACTATCGATCAACCGGCATAGAGCGGGCTGACGACATGCAGGTGCTTGAGGAAGGTCTGGTAGTGCTGCTGATACTGGGCCACGCGCTGCGGGTTGGGCTGTGCGGCAAGCCCATCGTCCACCTGCAGGTGCTCCAGCACCACGTCGGCCAACGCGGCATCGCCGCCATCGGCGCGCTCGCAGGCCCACAATGCCTGTAGCGCGGCACCGAACGCAGCGCCTTCGGGCTGGGTCGGCACGACGACCTGCAGGTTGAAGATGTCGGCCACCATCTGCCGCCACTGCGCGCTCTTGCTGCCGCCGCCGGTGAGCAGGATGGTATCGAACTGCAACCCCGCAGCAACGAAGGCATCGAAGCCGTTGCGCAGGCTGTAGGTCGCACCTTCCATCGCGGCGCGATAGAAATGCGCGGCGGTGGTGTTGTGCATATCCATTCCGAACAGGCAGCCGCGCGCGGCCGGCAGATCCGGGGTGCGCTCACCGTTGAAGAACGGCAGCAACACCAGACCGTCGGCGCCCGGCGCGGTGTCGGCGATCATCGCTTCGGTCTGGTCGCGGGTGATGGAGAACATGCGCATCACCGCCTCGGTGGCGACGGTGCAGTTCATCGTGCAGATCAACGGCAGCCAGCCGCCACTGGAGGAGCAGAACGCGGCCCAGCGCGCCTCATCGTCCACTACCGGGTGATCGGCATAGGCGAACAAGGTGCCGGAGGTGCCCAGGCTCATGGTCAGACGTCCGGGCACCACGTTGCCGGTGCCGATGGCGGCCATCATGTTGTCGCCGCCGCCGGTGGTGACGCGTACGCCAGCGGGCAGATTCAATGCCTGGGCGGCGGCATCGGACAACGCGTAGACCGCGCCCGTGTCCACCAGCGGTGGCAACGCATCGCGCAGGTCGCGTTGGGCATCCACTGCGCTCAGCATGCGCTCGGACCACTGCCGCGTACGCACGTCCAGCCAGCCGGTACCGGAGGCATCGCCCACTTCGGCAAAGCGCTCGCCGGTGAGCCAGAAGTTGATGTAGTCGTGCGGCAGCATCACCGTAGTCATCGCGGCATACGCCTCGGGGCGATGCTTGCGCGTCCACGGCAATTTGGAGGCGGTATAGCCGGCCATGATGGGGTTGCCTGCTGCGGCCACGCTGCCTGCGGCGCCGCCGACGGCGTCCATGATTTCATCGCATTCCAGCGCAGTGCTGGTATCGCACCACAGCTTGACCGGCGCGGTGACGCTGCCGTCGGTGGCCACCGGCACGAAGCCATGCTGCTGGCCGGAGACGGAAATGCCGCGCACGCGTGCACGCTGTTCGCCATCGAGCTGCGCAAAGCAATGCACGATGCCGTCGATCCACCACTGCGCCTGTTGTTCGCGGGTGCCGTCGTCGCGGCTGATCAGCTCCATGGGCGCGGCGATCGTGGCGACCACGGCGCGATCCTGCGGATCGTAGGCCACCAGCTTGACGCTCTGCGTGCCCACATCCAGTCCTACATACAAGCTCATTGCGTCACCAATCGGTTGTTGTTGAGTCCCACCTGCTGGGTGCGGCCTGCGCCCAGTTCCAGGTCCAGGGTCTGCCCTGCGTAGGACAGTTGATAGCGCCCGCCACGATCGCTGTGCAAGCGTGCCTGCTGCAAGCGACCGCCCTCCCATTCCAGATCCACGCTGGCGCCGCCACGCACGCGCAGACCGCGCACGCTGCCGCGTGGCCAGGCCTTGGGCAAGGCCGGCAGCAGGAACACGCTACCGCCCCAGCTTTGCAGCAGCATCTCGGTGATGCCGGCGGTGCCGCCGAAGTTGCCATCGATCTGGAACGGCGGATGCGCGTCAAACAGGTTCGGATAGGTGCGTTCGGGCGAAATCAGCAGTTGCAGGATGCGGTAGGCATGCTCGCCGTCGGCCAGCCGCGCCCACAGGTTCAGCCGCCAGCCGATACCCCAGCCGGTGGCGTTGTCGCCGCGAATTTCCAGCGAGCGGCGTGCGGCCGCAGCCAGGTCCGGGGTATCGCGCAGATTGATCTGACTGGAAGGATGCAGGGCGTACAGATGCGAGACGTGGCGGTGGTGGATCTCCGGCGCCTGCATGTCCCAGTCCTGCTGCCATTCCTGCAACTGCCCTGCCTTGCCGATGCGGTTGGGCGGCAACTGCTCGCGCAAGGCGGCCAATTGCTGGGCGAACTCCGCATCGATGCCGAGCAACTTGCTCATGGCGATGCATTGCGCGAACAAATCGCGCAGCAGCTGTGCGTCCATGCTGGGCCCGGCGCACACGGCCGCACCGAAGGGATGCTGGTTTTCCGGCGACATCGACGGATTGGTGACCATCGCGCCGGTCTGCGGATCGCGCATCAACGTGGCGACGAAGAATTCGGCGGCGCCCTTGAACAACGGGTAGACCTTGCTCAGGTACGCGCGGTCGCGGCCGTAATCCCAGCGGTCCCACAGTTGCTGCAGCAGCCATACGCCGCCCAGCGGCCACAGGCTCCATTGCGCGCCGTCGATCGGGCCGGCCTGGCGCCACAGATCGGTATTGTTGTGGACCACCCAACCCGGCGCGTCGTAGATCGCCCTGGCGGTGTGCGCGCCGGCCTGGGCCAGATCGAACAGCATGGCTTCCAGCGGTTCAACGCATTCGTGCAATGCGTTGGCCTCGCTGGGCCAGTAGTTCATCTCGGTGTTGATGTTGATGGTGTACTTGCTTTCCCACGGCGGCTGCATCAGGTCGTTCCAGATGCCCTGCAGGTTGGCTGGCTGAGTGCCGGGCCGCGAGCTGCAGATCAGCAGGTAACGTCCGTATTGGTGATACAGCGCAGCCAGTGCCGGATCATTGCCTTCGGCGAACCGCTGCACGCGTTCGTCGGTAGGCAGCTGCGTGGCCGCGCTGCTGCCGAGGTCGATCGCCACGCGCCGGAACAGGCGTTGATGATCGGCCAGGTGCGCGCGCAACAACGCGGGAAAATCCAGCTTGGCAGCCTTGCGCAGGCATGCAGCGGTCGATGCGAGCGGATCGCCATCGACCGCATCGAAACGTTGGTAACTGGTCGCGGCGCTGAGCAGCAACACCACTTCGTCGGCCGCGTCGATGCGTAGACGGTCGCGCACTTGGCTGAGTTTGCCGCCGCGCACCTGCGGCAGCACCCGCAATGCAAACCGCAGCTTGCCCTCGATGCCGGCGAAGCTGCCGTTGCGACCACTGAACAGCAAACCGCCCTGCTCGGCGGTGACCTCGCCGGTTTGCGGGCTATCGATGCCCACACGCACCGAAATACCGCCGGGGCGGTCGCACGACAGCCGCACCACGATGCATTGCGCCTGCGCAGAAACGAACACCTCGCGCCGATGCACCGCGCCGCCGGAGCGGAACGTGGTGGTGGCCACCGCCGTGTCCAGATCGAGCTGACGGCGATAGTCGCTGATGCCGTCGGCGCGATCGAAATCCAGCAGCAGATCGCCCAACGGTTGGTACGGCATCTGCTTGAGCGGGCGCGAGAGCAGCTTGGCATCGGCCAGTTGTTCGGCCTCTGCGTAGCGCCCGGCGAAGATCAGCGCACGCACCTGCGGCAACGCGGCCAGTGCGTCAGGGCTGTTGGAATCGTAGGGCCCGCCTGCATACAGCGTGTCTTCGTTGAGCTGCAGGCGCTCGTGGGCGATACCGCCCCACACCATCGCGCCCAATCGCCCGTTACCGACCGGCAGGGCTTCCACCCATTGATTGGCCGGCTCGCGATACCACAGCTGCAGGGCCTGCGCTGCCGCGACGGGCGGGAGCGCGGTTTTTTTCGAAGCCTGCGCGGCCTGTGCAGCCGCCGGCACGGCGCCAAGGGCCGCAATGGCGGCCCCGGTTGCCTTGCACAGCTCACGACGGCTCAGCACGGCAACCGCCGTGCTGAATGACCGGAACCGCGCGCGCCTGCCTTGCGGCGTTCCGGCATCTGGGTGCTCATCGACTGAAGACAGCCTGCGATCATCGACGACGCGCTTTGCCCGACGCAATCTTGCGCTGCAACACGCTGACCGGCTTGCCGTCGTACTGGATGCTGGCGTCGGTCTTGGGCGCGAGCGCGCCGGCATCCTCGCGCGGGCCGTCGACGAAGCGCACGTTGATGGTGCGTTTGGCCTGCATGCCGGTCCAGCTGCCTTCGCGCTTGCCGATGCTCAACTCGCCCTTGGCCTGGTTCCAGACCAGCGGGATGCGGCTGAACTCGCCCTTCTCGTAACCGTAGCCTTTGCCATCGTCTTCATACAGCGAGAACTGGCCATCGGCGCCGGTGTAGACCACCACGGTGAGCGGTGCATCCGGCACCTGGTCGACGTATTCCTGCACCGGGCCGGTGGGCACGATGGAACCGGCACGCACGAGCAACGGCATGCGCTCGATCGGCGCGGCAGCTTCAATGCTCTGGCCGCCCTCGTAACGCTTGCCGGTTGCGAAATCCAGCCAGCTGCTGCCGGCCGGCAGATACACCTGCCGCGAGGTGGCGCCGAAGCGGGTCACCGGTGCGACCAGGAACGCCGGCCCGAACAGGTACTGGTCGTTGATGTCGCGCACCTTGGGGTCGTTCGGAAAGTCCATCATCATGCCGCGCATGATCACGCCATCGCGCTGGTAGGTGTCGCCGGCCAGGCTGTAGATGTACGGCAGCAACGCATAACGCAAACGGTTGTAGTAGGCCATGCTCTCGTAGAACGGCGTACCTTCCGGTGCGATGTTCCAGATTTCGCGGTACGGGAACTGGCCGTGCGACCGGAAGATCGGCACGAACGCACCGAACTGGAACCAGCGCGTGTTGAGCTCGCGCCATTCCGGCAGGTGGGCCGGATCCTGGTCTTCATAACGCTTCTCCACCGCAAAGCCGCCGATGTCGAAGGTCCAGTTGGGCAGGCCCGACAGGGCCATGTTCACGCCACCGGAGATCTGGTCGCGCATGTCGTCCCAGCGCGACACGATGTCGCCGCTCCACACTGCCACCGCATTGCGCTGGGTGCCGGCATAGCCCTTGCGCGAGAGGATGAACACGCGCTTGTCGTCGGCCGCACGGTCGCCCACGTACACGCCATGCGTGTGCGGCAACGGGTAGGAGTTGAAGTATTCGGTGGACGAGCCCAGCGCGTTGGGCGTGGTGCGGGCCTTGCGCTCGGCGATGTCCAGGTTGGAATGCACGTCCGGCTCGTCGGCGTCCATCCACCAGGCATCGAAGCCCTTGCTGTTGAGCTTTTCGTTGATCTGGCGCCAATAGATCGCCTGCGCCTTTTCCGAATACGGGTCGTAGAACGAGTTCTTGTAGCCCTTGCCGATCCAGTCCAGTTCGCCCACTTCCACGTTGCGCCTGAACATGAAACCGGCGGCGTCCAGTTCCTTGTAGTTGGCGGTGGTGGGATAGAACTTGGGCCAGATCGAAATCATGATCTGCGCATGCATGTCGTGCACGGCCTTGACCATGCCGTCCGGGTCCGGGAAGTGCTGCTTGTCGAAATCGTGCGAGCCCCAGGCGTCTTCCGGCCAGTACGACCAGTCGAGCACGATGTTGTCCAACGACAGTTTGCGCTTGCGGTATTCGGCCACCGCGCCCACCAGCTCGTCCTGGCTCTTGTAGCGCTCACGGCTCTGCCAGAAGCCGTAGGCCCATTTGGGCAGCATCGTCGACTTGCCGGTGAGTTCGCGGTAGCCGGCCACTGCCTGGTCGTACGAATCGGCGGAGACGAAGTAGTAGTCGATCATCTGGCCGGCTTCGGACCACAACGACAGATCCTTCGCTTCGGCGGCCGGCAGCGGGTCGCGATGCAGCAGCGCGATGTAGCTGGGGTCGATCAGGTCCCATTCGATCTTGACGGTGTGGCGCTGGCCCGGCTCGAGATCGAGCTTGAATTCGTGGTTCCACGGGTTCCAGTTCTGGCGCCAGCGATCGATCACCAGCTTGCCGTCCACATACAACTTGGCGTATTCGCTCGAATACAGCGAGAAGGTGTGTTCGCCACCGGTGAGCGCTTCGATCTCGCCCTCCCAGGTCACTTGCATGCGGCTGTTCTTGTCCTTGGTGATCGCCTTCTTCGGGTACTTGGGCAGATCGCTGAGGTATTGGTAGTTCACCTCGCTCTCGCGGCGTTCGAGGATTTGCTTGCCGTTGATCGCATAGCGCGCGGTCAGCGCGCCGGCCTTGCCCTTGGCGTCGTACAACTTCAGCGTCTTCGGCAGCGGCTGCAGGCCGCGCGGGTCGCCCAGGCGGGTGATCGAGTTGTTGTCCCACAGCAGGCCGTAATTGCGGCTGGACACCAGGTACGGCACCGCCATGTCGATGTTGTTCTGCTGCAACTCGACGTTGCGCCCCTTCTGGTTCATCCAGCCCTGCTGATGCTGGCCGAAGCCGTACAGCGCTTCGTCAGCGGGCGACTGGAAGCGCTGGCGCACGCTCAGGTACTGCTTGCCCTCGGCCTTCAACGGCGCAAAGCTGCGGCCGCCGGCCACTTCCGACAGCACCGGCTTGCCGTTGGCATCGGCAAAACTGACATGGCCATCGACGGTGGAGATGCTGGCAGTGACCTTGCCGGTCTTCAGCTGCACGCTGTCGCCCTGCTCGGCCATCTGGAATGCGGTGTCGCCCTGCACCGGCACGCGCATCAGGCTGGGGCTGCGCGCGAAATCGCCGTCCGGGTCTGCGCTGACGCGGATGATGCCGCTGTCGACCACTTGCAGGCGCACCGGCGCGGCGCCCTTGGCGCTCGGCACCACGGTGACGCCATCGGCGGCCTTGCGTACTTCCTGCGCATGCGCGGCGTTTGCCAACAGGGCCAGCGACAAGGCCAGGCACTGGGCCAGTGGCGTACGTCGGTTGGCAGGCACTGCACCGGCGGAACGGATGGTGGTTTGCATGATCACTCCCTTTGAATGACGAAACGGTGCCGCGGGGGCGGCAGCGCATGGGTAAGGCGAGGCGATGCCGTCGCGGCATCGCGGCGTTGTGGCAGGCGCGCTTATTTGTAGGTTGCCAGCTTGATCTTGAGCAGCTGCGGCACGCTGGAAAAGTTGACGCCGTAATCGGTCTGGTCGCCATTCCAGTTGCGCTGGAATTTCCAATCGTTGCCTTCGTACACACCTTCCTCGACACGGTCGTAGATCATGTTGGCGGTGGCATCGCTGGCCGGATGCAGGGTCACGCGCGCGTGGTAACCGGTGACCAGGAATTCGTCCGGGCTCAGCTCGGCGATCAGCGCGGCGCCGATCGGTTCGGGATTACCCGGTGGGTCACCCTTGAACCAGAATTGCGGCACGCCATAGGTGATGGTGGCGCTCCAACGGTCGTTGAGCTTGAGCTCCTGCACGGCCTGGCCGGGTTCTTCGGCAGTGCCATGCAGCTTGCCTTCGGAAGCGGCCTTGGCGAACGGTCGCATGCCCATGCTGACCGCCTGAAACCCGAGCGCGAACGGCGCCAGCGTCTCTTCGTTGACGTGCTTGGCACCGAGCGGATAGTTGGAATAGCGGGTGTAGTCGATGCCGAAGGCCGACCAGCCGATGCCGTCATGGCCCAGCGTGGGGTACAGATAGCGCGCGTATTCCGGGCGGTTGCCGGTTTCGGCCACGAACAACGCGTTGTCCGGGCGTGCGTAACGTTCCAGCACCGTGGTGTACATGCGGTATTCGGGCATGTAGATGTCCGGCGCCAGCAGGTCGATATGCGGGCCGGCCGCCTTCCAGACATCCAGCACGTTGTCGGTGGGGCCACCGCTGGCATACTGGCCGGGCTGGCCTGGATTGAACGGGCCGCGCAGCGCGGCATTGACGTACATCGGCAACGGATACTCGGCCTTGCCCGCTTCGGCTACCTGGTCGATGTAACGGCCGATCGACCACGCGTGGAAGATTTCGTCGGCATCGGCACCGAACACCTGCGCCCAGGTGCCCGGCTGCTTGTGCATGCGCTTGATCAACTCGTCCGGCACTGCGCCGTCGAACAGCTTCTGCGCCATCGGCGAGAAGTCGCGCACGCTGCCGTAGGTACCCGCCTCGTTCTCCGGCTGGATCATGATCACGGTGTGCTGCGGGTCCACCTTCTTCAGGTGCTGCATGAAGGCGACGAACGCCTTGCGGTCGGCATCCAGCGTGGCCTGCGCATGCGGCGACAACGAACCGATCGACTTGCCTTCGCGGGTGACCACGCGCGGGAAGCGCTGGTTATCGGTCTTGACCCAATGCGGCGCGTACTGCGGGCCGTTGTTCTTCCAGGTTGCGAACCACAGCAGCACCAGGCGTACCTTGTGCTCGCGTGCCTGGCCCAGCAGCGTATCGACGAAGGAGAAATCGAACCTGCCTTCTTCCGGCTCCACCTGTTCCCAGGCGATCGGCACCTGCACGGTGTTGGGGCCGAGCACCTGCATGGCCGGCCACACCTTGTCCATGATGCCGGGGTAGTTGCTGGAGTTGTTGACCTGCGCGCCCAGGATCAGGAACGGCGCACCGTCGACCATCAACGCATGCTTGCCGTCCTTGCTGACGAACTGCGGCATGGGCGTCTGTGCAGCCGGCGCCTGCGCGTTGTCCGGCGTTGCCGCAGCGGTGCTTGCAGCAGCGTTGGTTGCAGCAGGTTTGCCGGCATCGCCCTTGTCGCCAGATTGGCAGCCAGCCAGGGCCAGCGTCAGCGCGGACAGCAGCAGCGGGCGCAGGCAACGCCGTGCGCTGGAATGGGACATGGCACGTGCAACGGGGGAATGCATGGACATAAGACTCCGTGTCACCAGGTATCGGTGCGGAAGGGGGAAACAGGAAGGGCGTCGCGATTGATCAGGTTGGCGTCGTCCGGGTTTTCGCTCCAGCCGTAGCGCACCGCGACCGGTGTGGCGACGGCATCGCTGCGCACGATCACGCGGTCGCCCTCGATCTGCGCGCTGGCGGGGTGAAAGCGTTGATCGGCGCCGGCAATACGAAAGCCCTGCACGGCACCGCCGCCACGCACCTGCAGCGCACTGCCCTGCAAGTCGAAGCTCAGCACCGCCTTGCCGCCGTCAAAGCGCGCGCGCTTGAATACCGGCGCGCTGTACACCAGCGTTTGGCCGTACGCCACATGGCGTGCAGCAAGCGCAAGGCGATGACCGACATCGCGCTTGTTGGTGGGATGGATGTCGGTGGGGTTGCCGATGTCGATGATCACCGCCTGCCCGGTTGCCGGCAGCGCCAGCGTCTTGGACTGCGACTCGCGCAACAGTGCCCACGGGCTCAGCTCACCCGTGTCGCCACCGGCCTTGAAGTTGGCCAGCTGCACCCACAGGAACGGCAGCGTTTTGTCGCCGCGCTCGGCACGCCATTGCCGGATCATCGCTGCGAACTGCTCGCGGTATTTCACCGCGCCGGTGTCGGTGGCATTGGTTTCGCCCTGGTACCAGATCACGCCCTTGACCGGGAACGGCTGCAGCGGATGGATCATCTGGTTGTACAGCAGCGTGGGCAGCTGATTCTTGTTGTCGGTCAACGACACCCGCACCGCGGCCGGGCGGAATTTCCAGCCGCCCAGCGCACGCTTGGCACCGGCACTGGTCTGCACGAAGCGTTGTTCATCCGGGCCATGCATGCCGCCACCGCCGCTGAGGTCTTCCACGCGGACCGCAATGTGGTTGACGCCGGCCTTGAGCGCTGCAGCCGGCACCTGATATACGCGTGGCAGGTTCCATTGCTTTTCGGTGCTGCCGACCTGCTGGCCGTTGACGTAGGTGGTATCCGAATCGTCGATCTGGCCCACGCCCAAGGTGATGCCGGCCTTGGCCTCGGCAGCGCTGAGCGTCATGGTCGTGCGATACCAGGCGATGCCGTCCATGCCGTCGTAGCCGCTGGATTCCCATTGCTTGGTGACCGGGATGCTGTCCCAGTCGCTGTCGTCGAACGCCGCTTCGCGCCATTGCGGCATCTCGCCTTCCACCTTGGGCCAACGCGCGATGCGCTTGCCGGTGGCGGCCTGCGCTGCGGCGTCGCGTTGCTTGATCGCCTCGATCGCGCCCTTGTTCTGATCGGCGCTCAGGCCCAACGACGTAGCGTCCATCCACGCTTCGATCGCGCTGCCGCCCCAGGTACTGTTGACGATGCCGATCGGCACGCCGGTGCTGGCGCGCAGCTCCTTGGCGAAGAAATAGCCAACCGCAGTGAATTCACCGGCGTTGGCAGGCGTTGCGGCCTTCCACTCGCCGCCGGTCAGGCGCGTCTGCGGCTGCACCGACCACGATTTGGGCACCTTGAAATGCCGTAGCTGCGCATCGTTGGCAGCGGCCACCGCTTGCGGGCCGTCGCTGGCCTGGGCCAGCGGCCATTCCATGTTCGATTGCCCGCTGGCCAGCCACACATCGCCGACCAGCACCTCGCGCACCTGCAGCTCCCCCCCGTCGCCCTGCACACGCAGCACGTAGGGGCCACCGGCAGCGTGCGCAGGCAGCCTGACCTTCCATTGCCCTGTTGCGTCGGCCTTGGCGGTGGCGCGCTTGCCGTCGAAGCTGACCGTGATCGCGGCGTTGGGCGAAGACCAGCCCCATACCGGCATCGGCTGATCGCGCTGCAGCACGGCGCCATCGGCGAACAGCAGCGGCAGCGTTGGCACCGCCCAGGCCGCCGGACTGACCAGCACCAGGCCCAGCAGGCAGCCACGACGAACGAAAGAAGCGGTCATGCAGTGATCTCCAAAGTCGGCGCAGCCAGGCGGCGCGCAGCGCCGTACACGGTAAGACAGCGCGATGACGCGCGCAGCGACGCGGCGCTCATCGTGGATCGCCATAGAAGATGCCACGGCCACCGGTGGCAAAGTACACGCGGCCGGCAATCCGCGGGTCGCCGGTCACGCCATACGGTTTGCCGAAGCGATGGGCATCGTCGTTGATGCGTCGCCAATGGGCGCCTTCGTCGTCGGAGCGGAAGATGCCATCCACGCCCGCCACGCGCCCGGCCAAATACAGGGCCGCCGGCGCGCCGGCACGCAGCGCCTTGCCGATGCCCAACGAGCGCGCTTCATCGGGTTTGGAAAGCGTGCGCAACTGGCCGTTCTGCCAACGCATCACGCCCAGCGTCGGGCTGGCCAGATACACCACGCCCGCACGCCATGGGTCGGGCCGCAGTTGCGGGCGCGCACGTTCATCGCGCGCCGGGGTGCCGACCCGCTGCCCGGTATCGCGAAAGCTGGCCGCGCCATCGCTGCTTTCGTACAGGCGCCCACTCACCCGATCGGCCGCATACCAGCGCTGCGCATCGACGCGGTCGGCCACCACCACCGCGGTGTCGGGCAAGCCCTGCACGCGCTGCCAGTGCTTGCCGAAATTGCCAGTGCGCCACACCCCGCCTTGGTCCGGCACCCACACCACTTGCGATGCATCGGCGGCAATGGCAATGGTGCCTGCCCCCTGCCCGCGCGGCGGTTCGCTGGCGAATGCAGCCCAGTGCGTGCCACCGTCCTGCGAATACAGCGCGCGGATCTCGTTGTTGCGGCGATCGCGCACGGTGCCGCTGCGCACCACCCACTGCGGTGCCTGGCCGGCGGCGTCGATGCTTTCGCCATTGGTCAGGCGCGGGCCCAGATACTGCAACTGTGCGGTGTCCAACGCGTCATGCCGGAAGCCGTCGATATCGCCCAGCGCGCTGAGCAGGTGCGCACCGGCCATCGGGCTGAGCAGATCCAGCGGCACGGTTTCTTCCAGCCCACGGTCCTGGAACCACCACTGCAGCGGCGGCTGCGTTGAAAACGTCTGCAGGTTGCGCGACGCCCAGATGCCGTAGCCGGTGACGAACAGGGCGTGGTTGCCGTCGAACGGATCGATCGCCAGCGCGCCTATCCAGTGCGGCGTTGCGTGCGCGGTCCACGGCGCGGCGCTGTGATCGAACTGCGCACCCGCCAACAGCGGAACCCAGCTGCGCCCGCCGTCATCGCTGCGGAACACCTCATCGCGCGGCGCGCGGCGGCGGAAGGTGCTGGTCAGCAGCACCTGCGGATGTTGCGGATCCACTGCCACCGCCCCCCAGCCGAAGCCATCGCCGCTCGCCGGTTGTGGGATCGGGCTGATCTCGCGCCAGCGGCCCTGCGTCGCGTCGTAATTCCACAGCGCGCCACCGGCCATCAGATCCGGGCCAGGGTGATCGCCATAGCTCAGGTACCACTGCCCAGCGTTGTTACCGGCCATGTGGTTGGGGCGCAGCCCCTTGGGTTGCCCGGCCACGGCCGCCCAGGTGCGCCCCGCATCTTCGGAGACGTACAGGCTGGTTTGCGCAGTGGAAACGCCCACATAGATGCGTGGTGTCGGATTGCCAGCACGGCCGCTGGCGGCGTCGAAGACGACGAAGGCGATGCCCACGGCCTGTTCGCTTCCGACATGGTTGCGTGCCGTGGCCCCTGCCAGTGCATCGGCTGGAAAGGTCTCCACCCGCGTCCAGTGCGCGCCGCGATCGTCGCTGCGCCACAGGCCTGCATCACGCGAGCCAAGCAACAGCACACGGCCGTCGTGCGGGTCCACCGCCAGCCGCTCGCCATTGGCGCGGCCCAATTGATTGCCACCGAGCTTGAACGGCAAATCGGCGCGTTCGAAATGCTTCCCGCGATCGAACGAACGCAACACGGCCGCATTGCCGGCGCGTTCGTGCATGTAGGTGCCAGCAGCCAGGTACAGCGCGTTCGGGTCGGCAGGATCGACCGCAAAGGCGTCGATTCCCATCAGATTCCAGTCGTCGGCCCCCAACCAATCGGTCAGCGCGACCCACTGCTGCGCCTGCGCGTCCCAGCGATAAGCACCACCGACATCGGTGCGTGCATAGGCAAGATCGCGTTCGGCGGGATGAAACAGCACGCCGGTGACAAAACCGCCTCCCCCGATGGCCACGCTGTGCCACTGATACGGTGCCGGCGTGCCGGGCTCGTCCGCAGATCCCTCGGACGGCATGAAGAGCACCACCAGCGTCAGGCAGACAGCAGTCAGCCACGCATGTGCTGCGGAAAAACGGCGCTTAGTAGGCGGATCGATCACGGCGATCATTCCTCCGGCTCCCCTCGCGATCGATGGCCTGGCCATCGATAGGAAAAACACCGGCCCAACGAGCTGCCTGCACAGCTCGCCGGACCGGCGACGCACTTCCTACGGCGCGTTCTACAGGCTGGCCCGCAACGTCAGGCCATACCGACGATCGTTGATCACGAAATCGCGGTAGCGCGACTCGGTGCCCAGATAGCTTTCGCGACGGGTATCGAGCAGATTCACGCCATCGAGCGAAATCGACCACACATCATTGATGTTGAAACGCAGCGAGGCATCCAGCTGGCCGAAGCCCTTGTTGTAGACCGGCAGGTTGCCGGTGCCGTTGCCCGCCGTGGTCACCAGTCAGTCGCTGCGCCAGTTGTAGGCCACACGGCCCTGGAAGCGCGCCGTTTCGTAGCTGAGGATCGCGTTGTAGCTGTTCTTGGACAGGCCCTCCAGCGGCACCGTCAGCGACTGGCCGTTGGTGTCGGTGGCGGTGGGGCTCGGCGCCTCGCTGTCGACGTAGGTGTAGTTGGTCTGCAGGCCGAAACCGCTCAACCAGCCCGGCAGGAAGTCGAAGAACTGCGTGTAACCCAGTTCGGCGCCGCGGATCTTGCCCGAATCGCCATTGACCGGACGGGTGATCTGCCACACCTGGCCATCGTACACCTCGTTGAAGACGGCGTTGGCGATAAAGCCTTCCACCTTCTTGTAGAACAGGGTGCCGTACATCATCGAGCCCTGGCCGAAGTACCACTCCAGCGCGGTGTCGAACTGGTCGGCCTTGACCGCTTCCAGACTCGGGTTACCCGCGGTGCCGGTGAAAGTGGAAGCGCCGTTCGAGGTGCCGGTGCTCAGGCTCAGGTTCGGGTTGAGCTTGTCGAAGGTCGGACGCGAAATACCGCGCGAGGCGGCAAACCGCCACTGCAGCTGATCGCTTAGCATCCAACGCAGGTTCAAGCTGGGCAGCACGTCGGTATAGGTCTGCTGCGCATCCACCGGAATCAGGCCACCGCCTTCGGCATCGGTACCGGTGCGCACGCCCTGCGAGCCCACTTCGGTACGCACCACGCGCACGCCGATGTTGCCATCGAACGGAATGTCGCCATCCACGCCAAAGCGCAGCACGCCATACGCCGCGTAGGTCTTCTCGTTCTGCGTGTTGATGTTGTTGGGGGCAAATTCCAGCGGGCTGGCACCGAAGGCAGCCAGGGTCTGCTGATAGTTCGCCACTGCCGCATCGGATGCCGTCAGGGTCGGCCCGAAGGCATGACTCTGGCCGCGGAAGAAGTCGGTGATCGGATTGGTCATCACACCGATGCCGGGGTACTGCGAAAACGGTGCGCCGTCGCAGTTGTTGATGCACATGAAGCGATAGATGTTGCCCTTGGTCTCGGCATCACGGTCGGTGTAACGCACGCCGGCCTTGAAGCTGCGCACGAAGTCGCTGTCGAAGGCCAGATCCATATCCGAACGCCAGGCGAATTCGGTGCCCTTGTTGTCGTCCTTGTTGTCCAGGTGATAGCGCCAGCCGTTGTAGTTGTTGACGTCGGCCAGGTAGCCTTCCGCACCGCTGGCATCGGTCACCGACAAGCGCGGCAGATCGCCCCGGAAATCGACGTTGAACTGCGGGCTGGTGACCTGACCGGTGGACAGGATGTAGCGCGTGCCGGTGGTGGTGGCATCGACATACTGGAAGTCGGTGCTCAGGGTCAGCTTTTCGTTGACCGTCCACTTGGCACCCAGCGAGTAATCGGTGGTCACCGAGTGGCGCTCGGTCAGGCTGGTATTGGATTCGGTCGGCACATTCTGGAACGAGCCGTTGACGAACTCGTTGCGGTTATTGACCTGGATGCCAGGCAAGCCCTGCATCGGGTTGGCGCCGGTCAGCGCGAAGAACGAATAATCGTGCCAGCTGAAGTCGTAGTCCGAACGCAGCACCTGCGTATAGACCTCCACTGCATCGTTCGGACGCCACTGCATCGCAAAGGCGCCGGTCTTGCGCTCGCGCTCGCCGACGGTGGTGTTGATGCCGGCGCCGTGCGGCACCGACACGCCCTGCCCTTCGTAGCCCGGCAGATCGGTCTGGGTGTACCACGGCTCGATCGAAATGGTGTCCTGGCAGAACGGGCTCTTCTGCTGCGAGTAGTTCACCAGGATGCCGATCTCGCCGATGCCGGTCTGCCAGCGATCGCTGAACAGGCCCGAGAACGCCGGCTTGCCGTCGTCGGCGAGGTCGTAATAGTTGTATTGCACGCTGCCGGCGATCTTGCGGCCGTCGTAGTCGAACGGCAGGCGCGTGCGCAGGTCCACGGTGCCGCCCAGACCACCTTCGATCATGTCGGCAGACGGATTCTTGTAGACGTTGACGCCGCCGAGCAATTCGGCAGACACGTCTTCGAAGCTCAGGCCCCGGCCGTCGTTGGCGGTAAAGATGTCGCGACCATTGAGTTCGGTGCGTACCTGGGTCAGGCCGCGGATGGCGATCGCGCTGCCTTCGCCATAGTTGCGCGAAATCTGGATACCGGAGATGCGTTGCAGCGCTTCGGCCACATTGTTGTCGGGCAGCTTGCCGATGTCTTCGGCAACGATGGAATCGACGATCTGCTCTGCGTTCTGCTTGACCAACTGCGCCTTGGTCACGCTGCTGCGGGTACCGGTGACCTGCACGGTGTCCAGCTGTTGCGTGGTCGCATCCGAGGCCGGCGTAGCGGTGGTGGTCGCATCCTGCGCATAGGCCTGCGCGCTCAGCAGCGTGGCCACGCTGATGGCCATCACGGAGCGGCGAAAATCACGGATCGAACGCTGACCCACAGTCCGGCCTGCCGGAATGTGGCGATGTTGCACTGACATGGTGCTCCCTCCCAGGACGCATGTACTTCTAGTTTTTAGCGGGCCGGTGCGCGAGCGCCCGACCCGTCGTTGGTGCTGGCTTGGCATCTGCCGACGGCAAGACCGTGGCTGCGTAGATGCGGTGTAAACCCGAGCGGGCTTACCTGGTAGCTGCGGCCGGAGCATAGGGCGCGGCCGTCATGCCAGACCAATGAAATATTCCTGGAAAGGTATTCGCTAAACCTATAACAACCCCAGAAAACCCGGCAACTCTGGCATCGCAGGGTGACGGCGCAAGATTGAACGTGGCGGGCTCAACTCTGAGAGCCCGCGCACGTCGCCTGCGTGATCGCCCGCACTTACCAGTTCATGCGCAGCACCAGCGAGTAGCGCCGGTCGTTGACGAACCAGCTGCGCGTATACAGATGGTTATCGACCTCGCCCCCCGTGTAGGACGTCGGCCCCATCAACACCTTGGTCACCGTATTGGTCAGATTGTTGGCCTGCACGCCGAGCTGTACATGCGGGTTGAAGCGATAGAACGCCGAGGCGTCGAGCTGGCCGTAATCGTCCGACCAGGTCGGCAACTTGGTCGACACGTCGCTGGCGGTGAGCAGATAGCGCGAACGCCAGTTGTAGGCCAGGCGCAACGAAAGCGGCCCTTTCTCGTAGATGCCGGCCAGGTTGTAACTGCGCCGCGACAAGCCTTCCAGCGGCAGGCTCACACCGGTGACGGTGGTCTGGGTGTATGGGTCGGTGGCGGTGTTCGCGCCGCCGCTGCTGTCGACGAAGGTGAAGTTGGCATTGACGCCGAACCCGCTCAGCCAACCCGGCCAAGAATCGAAGAACTGCGTGTAGCCGTATTCGAAGCTGCGGATGCGCCCCTTGTCCATGTTGTACGGACGCGTCACCAGCCAGTCCTGCCCACCGTAATTTTCGGTGACGGTCTGGTTGGAGAAGTAATCCTTGACGCTCTTGTAGAACAACGTCAGGTACATCATGTCGCTGGTGTCGAAGTACCACTCCAGCGCGGTGTCGTACTGATTGGCCTTCATCGGCTGCAGATTCGGATTGCCGGCAGTACCGGTCCACCTGGAAACGGTGCCGTTGGACTCGGTGTTTGCCGCAAGCAGCAGGTACGGCTGCAACTGCGTGTAGTCCGGGCGCGCCATCGCCTTGGATGCGGCGATACGCCACTGCAGCGCGTCGGAGAACTTGAAGCGCATGTTGAAGCTCGGCAGCACGTTGGTGTAGCTGCCCTTGGCGTTGTTGGCGAAGTACTGCCCGGTGTACTGCTCGCGCAGCGCTTCCGAACCCGCGCTTCCCGACAGGTCGGGGAACTGGCCGTAGCCATTTGCCTCGGTCTTGGTCTGCACGATGCGCACGCCGATATTGCCGTCCACCGGCACGCCCAGCGCTTCGTCGTTGCCGAAGTACATCACCGCGTAGGCGGCCTGGGTGCGTTCGAACTGGCGGTTGATGTCCTGCAGCTGGTACTTGTCCGGCGCCCAGCCCGACCCGCGCAGCGCCACGATCTGCTCGATCATCTTCGAGGTACCGGCGTAGTCCTTGACTGCGGCGTTGCTCGGAAAATACAGACTGTTGGGCACATCGATCTTGCCGCGGAACAGATTGGAATACGAATACAGCTGCGAGGTGCCGGTCATGTAGGTGGCCAGATCGGCCAGTCCGGTCCCATTGGCGGTGTCGGGAATCTGCGCCCAGTTATCGCTGATCACACCCCAGTTGTAGCCGGAGTTCTTGTTGATCTGGGTGCGGTCGGTGGCGCGGATGCCGGCACGGAAGGTGCGCAGCCAGGCACTGTCGTCGAATGCGTATTCCAGGTCGAAGCGCGTGGCCAGTTCGCGGCCGCGATTCTTCGCCAGATGGTCCATGGCCGCACTCCAGAAATAATTGGAGGGGTTGCTGGTGTAGGTGCTGTCGGCAATCCCGACCGATGGATATTTGCCGCTCAGTGCGCGTAGCGGTTGTTGGTGTAGAAGCGCACGCCATCGTTGCCGGTGACGTTGCCGCGCCAGGAACTGGATGCCGGCGAGCCACTGACGAAGCGGCCGTCGGCATCGTAGGTAAATTGCGTTCCGGGGGCCGGGCCAATCGCGTTGGTGTCGTCGTTGAAGAACGCCGCGCGCTCCTGCCAGTTCATGTCGTAACTGGAGCGCATGTACTGCACGTAGATCTCGGTGTCGTCGCTAGGCCGCCACTGGAACGCGCCGGCCACGCCATTGCGCTTGCGCTCGAAATCGAGCTGCCGCCAGTTGACGCCGCCAGGCACGTAGACCTTGTCGAAGCTGGTGCCTTCCAGCAGCGCCGCATCGGTGCGACGCACGAACGGCTCAACCTGGATGCCATCGCTGCGCGTGGCCAGTTCCGAATGCGCCACATCCACCATCAAGCCCATCTCGCCGACGCCGGTGTTCCAGCGATCGCTGAAGAGAAACGAGCCCGATGGCTTGTAGGTCTTGCTGAAATCGCCGTAGTTCACGTCGGCGGTCGCACCGATCACCCGGCCCGGCTGGTCGAACGGCATGCGCGTGCGCAGGTTGACCGTGCCGCCCAGACCGCCTTCGATGATCTCGGCCGACGGGTTCTTGTAGACGTCCACGCCTGCCATCAGTTCGGCCGGCACATCCTCGAAGCTCAGACCGCGGCCGCTAGCGGCGCTGAAACTGTCGCGGCCATTGAGCTCGCCGCGCACCTGGGTCATGCCGCGAATCATCACGCCGCTGCCTTCGGCAGAGAAGTGGTCTGGATCGTTACGCGCCATGAAGTGATCGATGGTCACGCCGCTCACCCGTTGCAGGGTTTCGGTGACGCTGCGGTCGGGCAGCGCACCGATGTCCTCGGCACTGACCGAATCGACGATCTGTTCGGCATCGTGCTTGATCGACTGCGACTTGATCAGGCTGGCGCGCACGCCGCGCACTTCGACCGCATCCAGGTCGGTGGCCTTGCTCGCGGTGCTCGAGGAAGCATTCTGGGACGACTGCGCCTGCTGCGCATAGACCGGCGCAGCGAGCAAGAGCCCGATGCTGATGGCCATGGCGGAACGGCGCAACGAAGGCAAACGACGGGCGAACACGCCCGTACCTGCCGAGGCATGGCTGGAACACTGGTACATCTGAATCCCTCCCAGGACGCAAGACGATTGAAACGGGTTGTCGCCGCGCAGACGCGCGGCGTGATCACGCAAAAAACGGGCGATGTCGCCCGTCAATTCCCTCCAGCAGGCGGCTTGGCCGCCGATCGCGTGCCCGACGTTACGTGCGCTTCAGCATGCGATCTGGCTCACACGTATAGGCGCACCACGCAGCGCCAGCCAATGAAAATTTCACAGGCTGCTATTCCGCTGCGGAATAGCGCGGGACGCACTGGTCAGGCAAGGGAGTCCGGCACGCGTAGCGCGGGATACAGACGTCGGGCCGTGGTGCGCAACGCCTGCAAGATGCGCTCGGCACCGGGCGGCAGGATGTAGTCGCGTCGTCGGATGATGCCGAACGATTCCATCCGCACGCCCAGTTCGATCGGCAGCACGGTGAGCAATTTCGCCTGGATCAAGGGCGCCACCGATTCCACCGGCAGGGCGGTCAGCATGTCGGTGCCGCGCAGCAGGGTCGAGGTAACCGGCAGGGACGAGGTTTCGATGGCATTGGTCGGCGTCTGCACGCCGTGCTCCATGAACATCGAATCCAGGCGCGCGCGCAACACGCTGTCGGCGGGCGGCAAGATCCAGCCATGCCGTACCAGATCGGCATGCTGCAGGCCGGCGCGGCTGGCCAGCGGGTGCCCGGCACGCGCGATCACCGAATGCGGCTCGTTGGCCAGCGGTTCGAACTCCAGTTCGCCCACCCCTTCCGGGCCGAGGATGCGCCCGATCACGATGTCCAGCTGCCCGTCCAGCAACTTGGCCACCAGCGGACGGCTGTAGTCCATTTCCACACGCACCAGGATGTCCGGAAACTCGCGCTTGACCTCGGCGATGGCCTGCGGCACCAGGTTGGTGCCCGGATTGACCACCGTGCCGATCGAAGCCTGGCCCATGCGCCCGGCGCGTAGCGCGGCGATTTCTTCCTGCGCCCGCCCAATCTCCGACATGGCCGCGCGCGCGCGCCGGATCAGCACGTGGCCATACCAGGTGGGCTCAACGCCACGGGCATGCCGCTCGAATAACTTCACCCCCAGCATGTCTTCCATTTCTGCCAGCAGCTTGGACGCGGCCGGTTGCGTCATGCTAGCGGCCTCAGCCGCGCGCAACACCGAGCGCTGTTCGTGCAAATGCAGCAGTAGCAGGAGCTGGCGCGTCTTGAGCCGGGCTGCGTTGAACCAGGGAGTACCGGAATTTGCCATAGCGTGCGGTTGCGGCCGTGTATTCGTCGAAGGAATAGAATATGCCGAAAATTTCATTTGCAGCACATATCTCCCCGCGCGAGGCTATCGGACGCCGCAGCAGGAGCCCCTACCTCCCGGGCGCGGTCAGAACAGACGTGACCTGCCCGTCCGCGGGCAGCAACACGCGGCCCAATATGCGGAGGTGGAGAACGATGACGGCATCATGCCCGCCGATTGCAGGCCGTAGGACGGCGCACGCGTGTCCAGGCGGCGCTCCCTCAAGGTCGGAATCCATCGCCTTCGTCGTTACACGCTCTCTTGCCATATTGCGCATCGGCCGCCATGCCACGACCCGCAGTCGCGCAGCCTCCCCCGACGTTGCCGGCCACCCGGTCGCCAACCGCCGCTTTCCGCTCTACCGCGAGTAACCGCATGACTTCAGACACCACCGCTAGCCCGTTCGTCCTGCCCCTGGTCGCCATCCTGCGCGGCATCACGCCGGAAGAGACGCTCGACCATGTCGGCGCACTGATCGACGCCGGCTTCGATGCGATCGAAATCCCGCTCAACTCGCCGCGCTGGGAGCAGAGCATCGCGCTGGCGCAACAGGCCTATGGCAAGCGCGCCTGGATCGGTGCCGGCACCGTGTTGCGCAACGACGATGTCGACACCCTGGTCGAGATCGGCGCGCGCTTCATCGTCACCCCGAATACGCGTCCCAGCCTGATCCGTCACGCGGTGTCGCGCGGCCTGACCGTGGTGGCTGGTTTCGCCACCGCCAGCGAGGCGTTCGACGCCATCGACGCCGGCGCAACCATTCTCAAGCTGTTCCCGGCCGCGACCTATGGCGCCGCGCATGTGCGCGCGCTGCGCTCGGTGCTGCCCACGCACATCCCGGTCTACGTGGTGGGCGGCGTCAGCCCGCAGACCCTGGCCGGCTTCATCGCCCAGGGCGCCGCCGGCGCCGGCATCGGTGGCGAACTGTACAAGCCCGGCCAATCGCTCCAGACAACCCAGACGCATGCACGCGCCTTCGTGCAGGCCTACCAGGAACTGCAAGGATGAAGATCACCCGCCTCACCACCTACCACGCTGCGCCGCGCTGGCTGTTCCTCAAGGTCGAGACCGACGAGGGCATCACCGGATGGGGAGAGCCGGTCATCGAAGGCCGCGCGCGTTCGGTGGAGGCCGCCGTGCACGAACTGGCCGGCTATGTCGTGGGCAAGGATCCGGCGCGCATCAACGACCTGTGGCAGACCCTCTACCGCGCCGGCTTTTATCGTGGCGGCGCCATCCTGATGAGCGCCATCGCCGGTATCGACCAGGCGTTGTGGGACATCAAGGGCAAGACGCTGGGCGTGCCGGTGTACGAGTTGCTGGGCGGGCTGGTGCGCGACCGCATGAAGACCTACCGCTGGGTGGGCGGCGACCGCCCCGGCGCCATCATCCAGCAGATCACCGACTATCGCGCGCTGGGCTTTGACACCTTCAAGTTCAACGGCACCGAAGAAATGAAGCTGATCGACAGCGCGCGCGCGGTCGATGCGGCGGTGGTCAAGGTGGCGGAAATTCGCGAGGCCTTCGGCAACAGCATCGACTTCGGCATCGACTTCCACGGCCGCGTCGGCGCGCCGATGGCCAAGGCCTTGCTGCGCGAGCTCGAACCGTTCAAGCCACTGTTCGTCGAGGAACCGGTGCTGGCCGAACAGGCCGAGTATTACCCACGCCTGGCCGCCAGCACTTCCATTCCGCTTGCCGCCGGCGAGCGCATGTTCTCGCGCTTCGAATTCAAGAACGTGCTGTGCGCCGGCGGCATCGGCATGGTGCAACCGGACCTGTCGCATGCCGGCGGCATCACCGAATGCGTCAAGATCGCCGCAATGGCCGAAGCCTACGATGTGGGCTTTGCCCCGCACTGCCCGCTCGGCCCGATCGCACTGGCCGCGTGCCTGCACGTGGACTTCGTTTCGCACAACGCCGTGCTGCAGGAACAGAGCATCGGCATCCACTACAACGAAGGCGCCGACCTGCTCGATTACGTCATCAACAAAGACGATTTTCACTGCGTGGATGGCAGCATTGCGGCCCTGCCCAAACCCGGGCTCGGTGTGGAGATCGACGAAGAGATGCTCAAGCGCACAAACGAAAATCCGCCGGACTGGCGCAACCCGGTGTGGCGCCACAGTGATGGCAGCATCGCCGAATGGTAAGCACGCCCGAACACACCGCCGTGCTGGCGGTCGACAGTCGCTGCACGCATGGCGAAGGCGTGCTGTGGTGCGAGCAGCGCCAGGCGCTGTACTGGGTCGACATCAGCGAAAAACGCCTGTGGCGACACCACCCGGCCAGCGCGCAGTCGCGCTACTGGACGCTGCCCGACCGCCCCGGCTGCATCGGCCTGATGCACGACGGCCGCGTGCTAGTCGCGCTGGCCAAGGCGATCGGCATTGTCGATCCGGACACCGTCGAAGAAGACGCGCTGCCCTTCGAAAAACTGGCCGACGTGGAAGCGGACAACCCGCTCACGCGCAGCAACGATGGCCGCGTCGACCGGCATGGCAACCTGGTGTTCGGCACCATGGACGAGCACGACAGCAAGGCCGCACGCGGTGCGTTCTACCAATTTTCGCTGAAGCACGGCTTGCGCGCCCTGCCGCTGCCGGGCGTTTCGATCCCCAATTCGATCTGCTTCGGCCTCGACGGCCGCACCATGTATTACTGCGATTCGGTGCGCCCGCAGATCCTGTGCTGCGATTACGACCCGCAGACGGCGCAAACCACCAACACGCGTGTGTTCACCACCCTCGATCGCGATGACGCCGAGCCGGACGGCTCGATCATCGACAGCGAAGGCCACCTGTGGAACGCGCAATGGCGTGCGTCGCGCGTAGTGCGTTATCGCCCCGACGGCAGCGTGGAGCGCATCGTGCAGCTGCCGATCAAGCATCCCACCTGCAGCGCCTTCGGCGGCGCGGCACTGGACCGCCTGCATGTGATCAGCTCGCGCCTGGACCATAGCGCCGACGAACTCGCGCGCATGCCCGAAGCCGGCAGCCTGTTTGTCTGCGACCTCGCCATCGCGGGCCTGCCCGAAAGCCGGGTGGCGAGCGCATGATCGCCATCGATTGGGGCACCAGTAGCCTGCGTGGCTATCTGCTCGATGCCGACGGCAAGGTCGTTGCGCAGCGCCGCGGTAGCGACGGCATCCTGGCCTGCCAGGGCCGCTTCGACGCAGTGCTGGCTGGCCTGGTCGACGGCTGGGACGGCCCACTGCTGCTCTCGGGCATGATCGGCAGCCGCAATGGCTGGGTCGAGCAACCTTACCTGCCCTGCCCGGCCGACACCGCCGCGCTCGCCCAGGCGATGCGCTGCTACGACGCCCTGTTGCCCGGCCGCGCACTGTGGTTCGTGCCCGGCGTCAGCACCGGCGAACAGGCCGGCGTGCCCGATGTGATGCGTGGCGAAGAAACCCAACTGGTCGGGCTGATCGCCGCGCTCGGCGACGGCGCGCATGTCGCCTGCCTGCCCGGCACGCACAGCAAATGGGCGCAGATCGCCAACGGCCAGCTGACGGGTTTTGCCACCGTCATGACCGGCGAGTTGTACGCCGTGCTGCGTCAGCACAGCATCCTGGGCAAGCTGATGGACGACGATCATGCCGCGCTGGACGCTGACGCATTCCTCCAAGGTGTCGACCGCAGCAACGACCCCGGCGGCCTCAGCCACCACCTGTTCGGCACCCGCACGCTCGGCCTGTTCGAACGCCTGTCCTCCGCGGCGCTGCCGTCCTACCTCTCGGGCGTGCTGATCGGCCACGAACTGCGCGCGCACCGCGGCGCTCACGCCATCGTGCATCTGGTCGGCAGCCCTGCTCTGGCGCAACGCTACGCATTGGCACTGCAGCACCTGGGCGTCGAAAGCCGACTGCATCCGGAAGATCTGGCTGCGGCAGGGTTGTTCGCGCTGGCCAGGCAGCGCGGACTGGCCTGACAGCCCGGCACGAAAAGCGCCAACAACTCCACACCCATCACGCGACTGCTTTAGAATTGGAAGGCTAAACGCCGGATTCCGCCATGCCTTTTGTTGTCACCGAAAACTGCATCAAGTGCAAATACACCGACTGCGTCGAGGTTTGTCCGGTGGATTGCTTCCACGTCGGCCCGAACTTCCTGGTCATCGACCCGGACGAGTGCATCGACTGCACCCTGTGCGAGCCGGAATGCCCGGCAAACGCGATCTATCCCGAAGACGACGTGCCGGCGGGCCAGGAAGCCTTCGTGGCACTCAACGCCGAACTCGCCAAGGCCTGGCCGGTGCTGACCGTGCGCCAGGAGCCGGCGCCGGATGCCGCCGAATGGGATGGCAAGCCCAACAAGTTGCCGCTGCTGCAGCGCTGAGCTGCACGACCGGGCGCGGCCCGGAGCCACACCGCTGCACGCACCCCGCAGTGCACTCGGCACTAACGCAAAACGGGCGCCCAAGGCGCCCGTTTTGCCATCCAGCAAACCGAACCGGCTTCAGCCGCCCAGTTTGCTCTTCAGCGAGGAGATCACCGCCACCGGCGCAGCCGCCGTGGCCGGCATGCCGCGCGGGTCCACGGCCGACACATAGCTGCCCGCATCGACCTTGACCACGCGCACCAGGAAGCTGGAACCTTCGTAGCTCACATCGTAGGAACCGAGCATCTGGGCCTTGCTGGCAATGGTCAGGCCCGGGATATCGGCCAACGCCGCGCCCACCTTGGCAAACACCTCGTCGCGCTCGCCCGGCACGGTAAAACCGCTGTTGGCGCTCGCCGACGGCGGCGTGTTGCTGTTCTGCTGCGTGGTGGAGGCCAGCGTCGGCACCTTCATCGCACCGGAGGTGTCGGGCAGGTTCAGGTCCGGCGGCACTTCCAGCGGACGAGCTTCCGGCGCCAGCGCATAGTCGCCGCGCGCGCCCTTATGGAACCAGCTGCAACCGCTCGTGGCGGCGACAGTGGCGGTCGCCAGCAACGCGAGCGACAGCACGCGGACGGGGGAAACGGAATGACGCATCGATAGATCTCCTGGGTCAGGCCGCGAGCATTTCGCGGCTGGAAAGCGCTTCCAACGCAATGGCGTCGGCGGCAAGGCGGTCGGCAGCAGGCTGGTGCGCCGCAGAAAGAGGCAGCAGCGGCAAGCGCAGGCCGTGGCCGATCCCGGCGCGCTGCAGCAGCGCCTTGACCGGGATGGGATTGGATTCGATTCCGCAGAAGCTGTGGTATTCGCTCAACCGCGCGTCCCAGGCGGTGGCAGCATCGCGCTGGCCGTCGCGGGCCAGATCGCACAGGCGCCGGTACGCCGCCGGCAAGGCGTTAGAAGCGACCGAGATCAGCCCGGCAGCGCCGGACAACATCGCGTGCGCCGCGCTGCCATCGTCGCCGCTGAGCACCACAAAACTGTCGCTGCGCAGCGCCACCAGTGCAGCGATGCGCTCGGGCTCGCTACGTGCTTCCTTGATGCCGACGATGTTCGGATGACCCACCAGCTCGGCCACCGTCTCCGGCAGCAGGTCGCAGCCGGTACGGCCCGGCACGTTGTACAGCACCACCGGCAGGCCACCTTCGTTGGCCACCGCCAGAAAGTGGGCCTTCAACCCGGCTTGGGTCGGACGCACATACGGCGGCGTCACCACCAGCGCGTACTGCGCGCCCAGCGCCGCAGCGCGACGTGTCTGCGCAATGGTCTTTGCCGTGCCGGACAAGCCGGTGCCGGCAAGCACCGGCACCCGGCCGGCGACCTGTGCCACAGCCGCGCGCAGCAGCGTGTCGTATTCGTCGTCGCTCAGTGCGGCCGCTTCACCGGTGGAGCCGGCAACCACGATTCCCTGCACGCCGCCGTGCAACTGCTGCTCCAGCAGCCGCCGCCAGGCATCCAGGTCGAGTGCGCCATCGGGACCGAAGGGGGTCGCCAGCGCGGTGATGATGCCGGAAAGGGACAAGATTCTGCTGCTCTTACGTGACAGGAAAAGGCCCGCGCGCACGCGGGTTGCGACCGCCTGCATGTTACTTGCGGCGCGAAACCACGGGCAAGTATGCTGGTCACCGCCAGGGCGCCTGCCCGGGCGGCCATTCAGCCTGATGCAATGCCGGAAGCCCCTTTGACCGACTCTACACCCCGGCCTTCGCCGACCGAAAATCACCTCCTGATCAACGCCTACACGACGCATCCGGAGTCCCCCCTGTTGCCCGTCACTCGCCGCATCGCCGACAGCGGCTGCAATCTCGTGGACGCCCGTCTGGCCACGGTGGGGCGCGACGTCTCGGTCACCGCACTGGCAACCGGCTCCTGGGATTCGGTCGCCAAGCTCGAAGCCATGCTGACCCGGCTCGAACGCGAAGAAGGATTGAAACTGGTGTGGTATCGCACCGGCCCCAAGCAGACCCAGTCCAACCTGCTGCCTTACATCGTCGAAGTGATCGCCGCCGACAAGCCGGGCATCCTGTTCCAGCTGGCTGATTTCTTCGACCGCCAGGGCATCACCATCGAAAACCTGCAGAGCACGCGCTACCGCGCCATGCAGACCGGCGCGGAGATGTTTTCGGCGCAGGTGACGATCGGCGTGCCGGCCAACATGCACATCGCCGCATTGCGCGATGATTTCCTGGAATTCTGTGATCACCTCAATCTCGACGCGATCATGGACCCGATGAAGTTCTGAGGCACCCATCAATGGCCATCGCGATCTCTGCGCTAAAACAGATGTTCGACCACATCCGCTCCGAGACCGATTGGAATCTCGACGGCCCGCTGCGCTGGGAATACTTCTTCGCCGATCCTGCGCAGGAGCCGCTGCAGAAGCTCGCCGAGCAACTGACCCAGGACGGCTATCGCGTCATCGACATTTTCCTCGGCGAACGCGACGAAGACGACGGCGATGACGAAGAGTCGTACTTCCTGCATGTGGACAAGAAAGAACATCACACCATCGAGTCGCTGAATCAGCGCAATGCGCAGTTCGACGCACTTGCCAAACGCTTCCATGTGGCTGCTTATGATGGGATGGACGTCGGCCCGGCCTGACCGCGCCGTCGCCCCTCCACTTTGGGCTGAGCAACGATGACCGACGCTGTGCTGGAATTACCCGCCGCAACCTTCGACCTGCCGCTGGCGCTGTCCGGCGGCACCCACACCACCCTGCGCGACCATGCCGGCACATGGCTGGTGCTGTACTTCTACCCGAAGGACAGCACGCCCGGCTGCACCACCGAAGGCCTGGACTTCAATGCCTTGCTGCCGCAGTTCAAAAAAGCGGGCGCGATGGTGTTGGGCGTTTCGCGCGATTCGGTGAAGTCGCACGACAACTTCTGCGCCAAGCAAGGCTTCGCCTTCCCGTTGATCAGCGACAGCGATGAAGCGCTGTGCCGCGCCTTCGACGTGATCAAGGAAAAGAACATGTACGGCAAACAGGTGCTCGGCATCGAGCGCAGCACCTTCTTGCTGTCGCACGAGGGGCATGTCGTGCAGGAATGGCGCAAGGTCAAGGTCGCCGGCCATGCCGAGGCCGTGCTGGCCGCAGTAAAGGCGCACGCCAAACAGTGACACCCCTCGCTTCCCGCGTCCTCCATCACCCTGCAGCTGCAGGCGTGATGGCTCGCCCCTGCTCCATCACTTGGAAGACCCAATGACCCGAGGCAAGCGCATCTACGTGCTGGACACAAACGTGCTGATGCACGATCCCACCGCGCTGTTCAAGTTCGAGGAACACGATGTGTTCCTGCCGATGCAGGTGATCGAGGAGCTCGACAACGCCAAGAAGGGCACCTCCGAAGTCAGCCGCAATGCACGCCAGGTCAGCCGTTTCCTGGACGAATTGCTGGAAAACACCAACGCCGAGCAGATCCAGGCCGGCATCCTGCTCAGCCATCCGCAGGGCATCCAGCTCAAGGGCCAGGCCGCGATCGGACGGCTGTTTTTCCAGATCAAGCCGATCGACCCGGGCCGCACCTTCGGCGAAATGCTGCCGGACAACAAGATCCTGGCCTCGGTGCTGGCGCTGCGCGAAGAAAATCCGGATGTGCCGGTCATCCTGGTGTCCAAGGACATCAACCTGCGCATCAAGGCCTACATCAGCGGCCTGGTCGCCGAGGACTATCAAAACGACCGTGCGTTGGACGATTTCAGCCTGCTGTTCACCGGCGCCATCGAGCTGCCGGAAGATTTTTGGCAGAAGCACAACGAAGATCTGCGCAGCTGGAACGAACGCGGCCGCACCCATTACGAAATCGTGCTGGCCGAGGACGAAGACTGGTATCCGAACCAGTACCTGTACCTGCCCGGCGAAGATGAAGTGGAGCTGCGCGTGGCCAAGGTTGGCGGCGGCAAGGCCACCTTGTGCCTGGTCGACGATTTCCGCAGCGGCCAGCATGCGGTCTGGGGCATCGTGGCACGCAACCGCGAGCAGAATTTCGCGCTCAATGCGCTGATGGACCCGGAGATCGACTTCGTCACCCTGCTCGGCACCGCCGGCACCGGCAAGACCTTGCTCGCACTGGCTGCAGGCCTGGCGCAGACCATGGACCAGCAGCGCTACCGGGAAATCATCATGACCCGTGCCACTGTCAGCGTGGGCGAAGACATCGGCTTCCTGCCGGGGACCGAAGAAGAAAAGATGACCCCGTGGATGGGCGCACTGACCGACAATCTGGAAGTGCTCACGCACAATCAGGAAGGCGGCTCGTGGGGCCGTGCGGCCACCAACGACCTGCTCGCCAGTCGCATCAAGATCCGCTCGATGAACTTCATGCGCGGTCGCACCTTCCTGTCGCGCTATCTGATCCTGGACGAGGCGCAAAACCTCACGCCCAAGCAGATGAAGACGCTGATCACCCGCGCCGGCCCCGGCACCAAGATCGTGTGCCTGGGCAACGTCGAACAGATCGACACCCCGTACCTCACCGAAACCACTTCGGGGCTGACCTACGCGGTGGATCGCTTCAAGGCATGGCCGCATAGCGCGCACATCACGCTGCGTCGCGGCGAGCGCTCGCGTCTGGCCGACTTCGCTTCGGAGGTGTTGTGATGCGCACCTATTGCGGCGCGGTGGCGCTCGCCGTGATCGCGCTGGCCGGCTGCGCCAGCACGCAGGGGCCAGCCAGCGTGCCGACCAATCTCAAGAACGGCCAGTCCTGGATCATCACCCGGCAGAGCGTGGCCGAACAGGTGTTGCAGACCTGCTCGCGCGACAGCCCGGCACGGCATCCAGGCCAGATCAGCGGCTATTGGGCGCCGAGCCATCAGCAGATCGAACAGCTCGAAGCGCGGCAGGATGCGTTGACACCCACCATTGCCGAGCCACGCGAGTTCGACCGTCAATACGTGGGTGTGGTGATCCAGGGCCAGCAGTTGATCTACGTCAACGCGTTCAAGCTTCCCAACGACCCGCCGGTGAAACCGGCGCGGGAAGCGATCCAGGTCTGCGACGGCGGCAGCATGTTCTGGGGTGCGCTGTACGACCCGCAAACCGGCGCGTTCTCGCAGATTGCGATCAACGGTAGCCCCTGACCTAAGATGGGAATCCTGCTGCCGCGCTGGGTCTGGATTGGCGCGGTGGCATTGTCGGCCGTGGCCGGCATGGTCAATGTGGTGGGCTACCTGGGATCCGAGCACCAGGTGGTCAGCCATCTCACCGGCACGACCAGCCTGCTCGGCGTTGCCCTGGCGCAAGACGCTGCCCCAGACACCGGCTTTCTTTGCGGCATCCTCATCGCCTTCTGCGCAGGCGCCATGCTCAGCGGACTGATCATCCAGGACGATGTCGTACGGCTTGGACAGCGCTACGGCGCCGCGTTGCTGCTCGAGGCGCTGCTGTTGCTGGGCGCGATTGCACTGTTCAAGTTGCATCATGTCGGCGGCGTCCTGTGCGCCGCTGGCGCCTGCGGCCTGCAAAATGCGATGGCGACCACCCTCAGCGGTGCAGCGGTCCGCACCACGCATTTGAGCGGCATGTTCACCGACCTGGGAATCGGCCTGGGGCACCTGCTGCGCGGGCGTCCGCTGCAGGTGCGGCGCCTCACGCTGAGCGCGCTGATCATCAGCGGTTTTCTCGGCGGCAGCATCCTCGGAACCTTGCTGTTCCAGCGCTGGCAGTACGACGCGCTCTACCTGCCCGCCAGCCTCACCGGATTGACCGGCGCCGGTTATGTCGCCTACCTGCAGTGGCGCCGCTGGCGCACAGGATGATGCGCACATCCTCCGGCCAGCAGTGCAGAATCGCCACATGACTACGCCCAGTACGCTGTCCGCATTGAGCATCGCCGGCTCCGACTCCGGGGGCGGCGCCGGCATCCAGGCCGACCTCAAGACCTTCGCCGCGCACCGCGTGCACGGCTTGTCGGCGATTACCGCATTGACCGCGCAACACACCCGCGCCGTCACCGCCGTGCATCTTCCACCGTTGTCGTTTTTGCAGGCGCAGGTGGACGCCTGCTTTGCCGATTTCGAGATCCAGGCGGTCAAGCTCGGCATGCTGGCCAATGCCGACGTCATTCATTGCGTGGCCGACCTGCTTGAGCGATATCGCCCACCGTTCGTGGTGCTCGACCCGGTGATGGTGTCCACCAGCGGCGCGCGCCTGCTCGAAGATGCGGCACTGGATGCGCTGCGCACGCGCTTGCTGCCGCTGGCCACCCTGGTCACCCCCAACACGCCCGAGGCCGAGTTGCTGACCGGCCGCCGCATCGACAGCGCCGACGCCGCCGAACATGCCACCGCCGCCTTGCTCGACCTAGGCGCCAACGCCGTGCTGCTCAAGGGCGGACATCTGCACGAAGGCGCACGCGTGCTCGACCGCTTCGATGACGGCGTGACCCAGGATGTGTTCATGCACCCGCGCCTGCAGGTCGATGCGCACGGCACCGGCTGCAGCCTGTCGGCAGCCATCGCCGCGCAGCTGTGCCAGGGCCTGTCGCTGCTCAATGCCTGCGAGGCAGCGATCGATTACGTTGCACGCGCCATCCGCATTGGCCAACGCCCCGGCCACAGCGATGTGCTGGTGCTCGACCACTTCGGCGCCGCGCCCGGCGCATGAGCGTGCAGACCAACACCCTGCTCGCCAGCGCTGCAGATGGGCATCGCTGGCAGGTCATCCGTTGCGCACCAACGCAGCCAGCTGCAACGCTGCTGTGGCTGCCGGCATTGGGCGTGGCAGCGCGGCATTACCAACCCTTCGCACAGGCGCTCGCGTCCACCGGCGTTGCGGTGTATCTGCACGAATGGCGCGGCAATGGCAGCAGCACGCTGCGCCCGTCGCGTGAGCACGATTGGGGCTATCGCACGCTGCTTGCAGACGACCTTCCCGCCAGCCACGCCCTGCTCGATATCCACGACCCGCAGCTGCCGCGCATGGTCGGTGGACACAGCCTCGGCGGTCAGCTCGCGTGCTGCTACGCCGCGCTGCATCCGGTGCAATTCGCCCAGCTCTGGCTGGTGGCCAGCGGCTCGCCGTACTGGCGCAATTTTCCCGTGCCGATGCGTTACGGCCTGCCCCTGGCGTTTCGGTTGTTGCCTTGGCTGGCGCGCAGGCAGGGCGTGCTGCACGGGCGCAAGCTCGGTTTTGGCGGCACCGAAGCACGCAGCCTGATTGCCGACTGGGCGCAGGTCGGCCGCAGCAATCGCTATCGCGCGGCAGGCGCGCCATGGGACCTGGAACGGGCACTGGGCCAACTGCGCGTGCCGATCCGCGCAGTGACCCTTGCGCGCGACACGTTGGGTCCGGCAGGTGCGCTGCGCGCATTACTGGACAAGATGCCGCAGGCACACCCACGCCATGTGCGATTGGACGATGGGCACCTCGGCGCACGCAGCGATCATTTCGCGTGGATGAAAACGCCTGCGGCCGTGGTCGCTGCGCTGCGTGACGCGCCTGACCACGACCTCGACGGCGCTGGAATTTCACAAAGGGATTGACGGCCCCGTCGGTCATCCGCATAATTCCGCTCCTGACGAGGCGCCCGTAGCTCAGTTGGATAGAGTACCTGGCTACGAACCAGGCGGTCGGGAGTTCGAATCTCTCCGGGCGCACCATCCTCAGAACAAGAAGAATAAGAAGACAGCACGCACGCGCTGATTTTCAGTTAAAAAGATCCGATCGCCCTGCGTCAGATCTGCAAGTCAAAACAAGATATGCGCCCGTAGCTCAGTTGGATAGAGTACCTGGCTACGAACCAGGCGGTCGGGAGTTCGAATCTCTCCGGGCGCACCAATCTTGAAGAAAACGACCAGCTTGCTGGTCTTTTTTTTGCCCGTCGTTTTTGCCGAAGCAGACGATGGCGCGCATTGCGTTGCATTGAGTGTGCTGTTCCATCGCGCGATGCCGATCTCTGAGCAACGCGCTCGCCGACCTCACCACAGGCACCGCCTCCAGGGCAATCAGGCCGTGGCAGTAGCCGCGTTCGCGTCGGCAACCACCGTCACCGGCACCAGCGATGTCACCGGATGCCCGGCATCGCGCCATGCATCCAGACCGCCCAACAGTGGCCGCACATCGCGGTACCCGCGCTCGCGCATCCGCGCGGCCAGCCATGCTGCAGACACCTCGTCCGGACACGCGCAGTAGATCACCACGCTACGATCGCGCGGCACGCTGGCAAGGATCTGCGCCAGCTGACGCTCATCAGCGAACACGGCGCCAGGAATCGTGTATGGCTGCAACTGGCGATAGCCCGGGGCGCGAATATCCAGCACGGTCGGTCGCAGGCTTTCTTCGCCATCCAATAACGGCACCAGCTCCTCTACCGCGATGCGCGCATGCTCCAGCGATCGCAACAGGCTCTGCCGTCGCCACCAGCGCCAACCGACATAGCCGGCCAGAAAGGCCGCCAAGACCACGATCGCGCCCGAGCCGAGTTCGGACAGCAAGGCGAGCACGTCCTGCACCTGACGCGCGAACACAGCACCCACACCCAGGCCGACCAACGCCCACAACGATGCACCGAAGGCGTCGTATCGCAGGAACGCCGCAGGACGTACCCGCATTGCTCCGGCCATCGGCACCGAGACCATCGACAAGCCCGGCACGAACTTGGCGACCGCCAGCACGCGCACGCCCCAGCGCGAAAAAAAGCGCTCGGTCTGCTTCATGCAGCTGTCGCGCGAGAGCGACAGCCGACACAGCGACTGCAAGGTGCGGTTACCGAAGCGGCGACCGGCCAGATACCAGACCAGATCGCCCAAGAGACTTGCCGCGACAGACACCGCCAACGCCGCAAGCCCGGCCAGCCAGGCATCGCCGCCCCCTTGCAACGCATAGCTGGCACCGACCAGCACCAGGGTCGGCAGCGCTGGCACCGGCAGCCCCAGCGACAACGCCAGCACGTTGGCGAACACCAGCGCCAATCCGTACTGTTCGATCAAGCCTTGCATGCGACGACCCTGCGCGACGGCGGGGCACCATTATCCGCCCTCCCTCATGGCGGCGACTGCCCGGCAGCGACGGAACGATACGTTGCGGCCAAGGCGTGCAACCAGCGCTCGAACAGGCCTTCGCTACGCAAGGCGCGCCGCCACCAGCTCAATGCCTCCCCCTCTTCGCCCGGCAGCCATGCCAGATAAAAGGTTTCGTCGGGCTTGCGGGTTTCCACCTGCACCTCGCGCAGCCGGCCCTCCTGCAGCGCCCCGCGCGCATACGGTTCGGGCAGAAAGCCGTAGCCGGCGCCGGCCAGTTGCAGCAGCAGCTTGGTCTGCATGTCGGGCACGGTGAGCACATCGCGCCCGGAGAGCAGCCCGACCGTGCGCGGCAGCAGGCGCCGCGCCGAGTCCGCCACGGCAATCGCACGGTGTTCGGCCAGCTCCGCCGCGCCCAGCAGGCCGGCATCCGCCAGCGGAGACGTGGATGCCACGGCAAACACGAACCGCAACGTGCCGATCGGCTCGGCCACATAGCCGCCGCCACTGGGCCCCTCGCCCGCCGCCACGATCAGGTCCACGCGCCTGTCCAGCAGCGCCTCCCAACTGCCCGACAACGACTCGCTCAGCACGCGCAGCCGCGTGCTGTCGGCCACGGTGTAGAAGTCCAGGATCTGCGGCTGCAGCAAGGCCGCAGGCAGCACCCCATCCAGCCCGATCGCAAAATCCGACTCCCAGCCGGAGGCCACGCGCCGCACCCGCACCTCCAGCTCTTGCGCGGCACGCAGCAAGTGGCGCCCCTCGCGCAACAGCTCGCGGCCCGCCTGGGTCGGCGTGGCCTTGGGTCCCACCCGCTCGAACAGCTGCACGCCCAGATCCTCTTCCAGTTTGGACACCGTGTAGGAAATCGTCGAAGGCACCTTGAACAGCACCTTGGCTGCGGCCGCGAACGAGCCACGCCGGTCGATGGCATCCAGGATCTGCAGTGCTTCCAGGCTGATTTTCATTGTTCGAAATTTTCGATGATAGCGGCCAAATCTACTCGCTTTTTGTGCCGGACGCAGAGGTGGAGACTACGCATCAAGCCGCTGGACACCGATCGCCCAGCGCCAATTTCAAACCTTCCAGGAGAAGCAGCATGTTGAATGTCCGCAAGAGCGAAACCCGTGGCCGCGCCGAACATGGCTGGCTGTCCTCACGCCATACCTTCTCCTTTGCCAGCTATCACGATCCGCGCCATATGGGCATTGGCCCGCTACGGGTGATCAACGAGGACAAGGTGCAACCGGGCGAAGGCTTCGGCACCCACGCTCACCGCGACATGGAGATCATTTCCTATGTCCTGGGCGGCGCGCTGGAACACAAGGACAGCATGGGCACCGGCTCGGTCCTGCATTATGGCGACGTGCAGCGGATGAGCGCCGGCAGCGGCGTGACGCACAGCGAGTTCAATCACTCAGCCAGCGAGCCCGTGCACTTCCTGCAGATCTGGGTAATGCCCGAGCGTGCCGGCATCGAGCCAAGCTACGAAGAAAAGCACTTCGATGCCGAGAGCAAGCGTAACCAGTTGCGCTTGATCGCCTCGCCAGGCGGTGACCATGGCTCCCTGCGCCTGCACCAGGACGCACGCCTGTATGCCTCGATCCTGGATGGCCAGGCGCGTTTGCAGCAGCCGCTGGCCGAAGGCCGCATCGGCTACGTGCAGGTGGCCCGCGGCAGCCTGAGCGTCAATGGGCAAGCGCTATCGGCTGGCGACGCGGTGCAGATCGTCGGCGAGCCGGAAATCGTACTGGCCGACGCACGCGATGCCGAGGTCCTGGTGTTCGACCTGCCCAAGTAAGCAAGGCTGGATGGATGGCGCACCTGCGCAGGATTGGTGTGCGATGCGCTGGCCAGTGCCGAAACAAACAAAGCCCGCTCACGCGGGCTTTGTCTTGTGCGCAGCTTCTTGGGAGCTGACCAACCCTGACGCGGCAGCTGATGGCACGTGGCTTACGCCCTGTGCCTTGATGCCCAAGATCCGCGAGACGGACATGCGATTTGCGACTGCCGGTTGCGCGCTGCGATCGATGCGTTGCAAATCGCCGCTCGCATCTTTACTGCGGTCGATAGGTCGTCGCAGCGGCGCTGATGGCAGCGACTGCCTCAGCACCGCAGGTTCGGGCACTTGCGCCCAGATCCACTACTAAAGGAAGTTGCAATATGTGAGGGCACATCACGACGTCGCTTGCGAAACGCAGTGAACCATCATCACGCCACTTTCGCTGTCGCGCGCCGCGCAGCCTGCGCATCGACCTGCACTGGCGCGCGATCCGCCCCGCCATCTGCATCGCCATTGACCAAGGCGAACAGCGCATCCGCATCGCCTTCCAGCACGCGCGCTGAACGCGCCAAGTCGCCCACCATCTGCGCCTGGTCGCGCGCCTGCACGCCGATCGACTGCAACGCGGTATTGGCGCTGGAAATGTCCAGCGCCTGATCATGGCTGGCAGCGGCGATCTGCTCCACGGTCGCAGTGACGCGCAGGACCGACGTCACCATGTCCTGCATCACCACACCGGCCTGTTCGGCCAGGCGCGAGCCATCGCCGACCTGATCGGTCGCGTTGTCGATCAGGGACCGGATCTCCCTGGCCGACACGCTGCAGCGCTGCGCAAGGCTACGCACTTCGGTCGCCACCACCGCAAAACCGCGCCCCTGTTCGCCCGCACGCGCCGCCTCGACCGCAGCGTTCAGGGCCAGGATGTTGGTCTGAAACGCGATGCCGTCGATCACCTCGATGATCTGACCGATGCGGTCGGTCGCCGAGCGGATGCCGGCGGTGGTCTTGACCACATCGGCAATGACCTCGGCACCGCGCCGCGCCACCGTGGCCGAGTCTTCGGCCATGCGCCGCGCCGAACCGGCATTCTCGGAATTGGCCCGCACCGTTGCGGCCAGCTGATCGATCGTGCTCGAGGTCTGCGCCACCGCAGCAGACTGCGTAGACACGCGACTGACCAGCTCCTGGTTGCTCACGGAAATATGGTGCGCCTCGCGCTGCACGTTCTGCGCAATGCTCATGGTCTGCAGCATCAAATCGCGCATCCGTTCGGCCGAACGCACCTGGTCGGTGACGTCGGTTGCGTATTTGACCACCTTGTAGGGTCGCCCGGAGACGTCCAGGATCGGGTTGTAGGAAGCCTGGATCCATACCGTGCTGCCATCCTTGCGCAGTCGGCGATAACGTCCCGCATCGAACTGGCCGCTCGCCAGTTTTGCCCAGAACTGCCGGTACTCCTCGGACGCGCAGTAGGCCGCATCGACGAACACGCTGTGGTGTTGGCCGATCGCCTCGGCCGCCGGATACCCCATGATGGTCAGGAAGTTTTCGTTCGCACCGAGCACGTTCCCTTGCAGGTCGAACTCGATCACCCCCATGACCTTGTCGATCGCCCGGATACGCCCGTCCGCATCGGCCGAATCGATCACCTGGCGGGTCACGTCGGTGGCGTACTTGACCACCTTGTACGGTCGCCCGTGCTCATCGAGCACCGGGTTGTAGGACGCCTGGATCCACACCTCCCTGCCGTCCTTGCCGATGCGCCGATAGCGGCCCGCATCGAAGGCACCGCGCCCGAGCGAATCCCAGAACGCGCGATACGCAGCCGACTGGCGCGTGCCGGCATCGACAAACATGCCATGGTGCTTGCCGCGAATCTCCTCGAGCCGGTAGCCCATCACGTGCAGGAAATTCTGGTTGGCCGCGAGCACGGTGCCGTCCAGCGAAAACTCGATGACCGCCATCACCTTGTCGATGGCGTCGATGCGCCCCTCGAAGTCGGCTGTCTGGCGTACCTGCGCAGTGATGTCGGTGGCGTACTTCACCACGCGATATGCCTTGCCGGATCGATCCAGCAACGGGTTGTAGGAGGCATTGATCCACACCTCGTGCCCGCGCTTGTCCAGCCGGCAGAAGCGCCCGGCATTGAAGTCGCCGCGCCGCAGCCCTTCCCAGAAGTGCCGATAGCTTTCGCTGTCGCGATCTGCGGCCGTCACGAACATGCGGTGGTGCTGGCCGACCACCTCGTCCAGCCGATACCCCATCAGGGCCAGGAAGTTCGAGTTTGCATCCAGAATGCGACCGTCCAGATCGAACTCGATCACCGCCATCACCCGGTCCACCGCTGCGACCTTGTGTTGCAGCCCGCGACCCCAGAAGGAGAACACACGTCCAAGCAGGTGCGATAGGCGCATCACGTCAACATCCGAGATATGGTTCACGTCCTTAGCGACCCATGCGCCGGTTACTTGACCCCCACCACGTACCGCATCTACAAGGCGGTTCAGATGCGTAAGGCAGCGGCGACGCGCTCCGGCGCGAAGCGGCAATGGCACTGGCCCTGAGTTGCCTTTATGGCATCCCGGGCAGGCGATCCAACGGGGTGCAAGACCTCAATAGCTGCGCTGCCAGCCTCGACTGCCGAATATCGATAGGCCTTTCACGCCGGGTCTTCGGCCCCGGTTCTGGCTTTGGTTGGTTTTGGTTTTGATCCTTATTCCTTGGATGGTTCGCTGGAGTGCAGTGGCGCATCGCTCCAGTTGCAGCAGCGACAAATCCAACGCTGTACTCTCGCGCGCAGAATCAGCGCCTTCGTACACCACCCGCCTGCATGCGCAAGGCGGCAAAAAACCGAAGTGCCCAAGACGCCATCGATACGAGGCTCATTACTGACGTCGATGCGCCTGGCTCGATGCGCTGCACGGCGCGTTGGCGTACACGACACTGGAGAGTGCTGCTTCGCCAGGTGTCGCGCCCTCTCCGCAAGCGCATGCCACCACCATGCCAATGGAATGACATGTCAGAGATGCGCCGAAATCCGGCGGAGGGGCAGCGAGCAAGCAGGACGCGACCTCTTCGCAACGCGACAAGGAATCTCACGCTCGCGCTGCAGGCGCCTAAGGCGTCACTATCGACTGTCGAGCGATGCGAGCAAGACCAGGGCCTTCGCTAGCTGGCAACTCTCATGCTTGAGATGCAGCCGGTGAGAGACGCAAAGAATCGTTACCAGCCTCCGGCTAGCAACCGAGCTCGGAGGCGATACTCCCTGAAGCACTGTGGCCGCTGGCGACGCGCGCACAGCGTGACCCTTTCGCCGTCCTCACTGATGGCCTGGGTACTGTTGGCAGGAGTGTGCTCCAGGGCGTCTGCAGCGTTGAACCAACGCCAGCGAGCACCCACGGATATCGCAGAATTCGACGACACGCATTGCCGCAGGCGACGCTCTCAAGCAGCATCGCCTTCTCGACGAACCCGCAGCACAAATAAAAACGCCCACAAATCAGTGATTTGCGGGCGTTAGAACACTGGCGGAGCGAGAGGGATTCGAACCCTCGATAGAGCTTTTGACCCTATACTCCCTTAGCAGGGGAGCCCCTTCAGCCGCTCGGGCATCGCTCCAGTTTTTGCTGCCTGCCGCGATGTCCGTGGCAGGCCGCGAAGAATACCGGGTAAGAGGGGCTAACGTAAACCCTTGACAACGATCAATTCGAAGAATCGTCACCGTGATGTGCGCCGGAAGCGACCGGCTCATCCCCACGCTGGATGCGCTGATAGATTTCTTCGCGATGCACAGCCACATCCTTAGGTGCGGTGATACCGATACGCACCTGATTGCCCTTGACGCCGAGAACGGTCACGGTGACCGAGTCGCCGATCATCAAGGTTTCGCCTACCCGGCGAGTGAGGATCAACATTTTGCAAATCTCCTGGAACCGGTGGATTTCCCACCAGCATCGACGGCCTCCTGACTGAGACGCGCCCTACGTAAAGGGAATAGACCAGAAATGGTAGCGGGACATCCTGCTAGCCAGCAAGGCATAGCAGGACAAGTGTTCAGCCCAAGTGTTGCTTGACCCAGAGGGGCACACCGTCGAGTGCGGTCGCAAGGGCGGGCCCGTCCTCGCCACCACCCTGGGCGAGATCCGGACGGCCGCCGCCCTTGCCGCCGATCTGACTGGCGATGTGACCGAGGAGTTCCCCTGCCTTCACCTTGCCAGTTGGGCTGCCGTTCACACCGGCGACGAGCGCCACCTTGCCGCCCGAAGCGCCAGCCAGCACGATGACCGAATCGCCGAGCTGCTGCTTCAGGCGATCCATCGCATCGCGCAGCGCCTTGGCATCGAAGCCCTCCAGACGCACCGCGACAACCTTGACTCCGACAACATCGATCGCGCTAGCGCCCAAATCGGCAGTCGCACCCGACGCCAACTTGGCCTTGAGCGATTCCAGCTCGCGCTCCAGCCGCTTCTGGCGCTCGGTCAGTGCGCGCACCTTGTCCACCACCTCGCTGGTGTTGCCGCCGAGCAGATTGGCCGCTTCCAGCAGGCGACGTTCCTCGTCAGCCACATAGTCCAGCGCGCCCTGCCCGGTCACCGCTTCGATACGACGCACGCCCGACGACACGCCGCCTTCGGAGGTGATCTTGAACAAGCCGATGTCGCCGGTGCGGGTGACGTGGGTACCGCCACACAGCTCAGTGGAATAGCCGCCCATCTTGAGCACGCGGACGTTTTCTCCGTACTTCTCGCCGAACAGCGCCATCGCGCCGAAATCCAGCGCCTCCTGCATGGCCATGTTGTGCACTTCCACGCCATGGTTGGCGCGCACTTCGGCGTTGACCTTGCGCTCGATCACAGCGAGCTCGTCGGCAGTGAACGGCTGGAAGTGCGAGAAGTCAAAGCGCAGACGATCAGGCGCGACCAGCGAACCCTTCTGTTGCACATGCGTTCCCAGGACTTCGCGCAGGGCGGCGTGCAGCAGATGGGTGGCCGAGTGGTTGAGGATGGTCTTGCCGCGACGTTGCGTGTCGATCCCGCCGGCAAGCACATCGCCAAGCGCGAGCGCGCCTTCGCTGATGCGCCCCACATGCCCGTGGAACTGGCCTGCGAACTTCTGCGTATCGGTAACGTTGATCGACACGCCGGGGCCGCTCAGCTGGCCGCTGTCGCCGACCTGGCCGCCCGACTCGGCATAGAACGGCGTGCGGTCGGTGAACACGATCACCTCATCGCCCGCTTCCGCACGTTCGACCGGGCGGCCCTGCTTGAGCAATGCCACGACCTTGAGGGCATCGGCATCGTACGCTTCGTAGCCCAGGAACACGGTCGGCGACATGCTGGCGACCAGGTCCGCCGGCAATGCGACGCCACCGCCGAACTTGCCAGCCGCGCGCGCCGTCTCGCGCTGGCGCTCCATCGCGAACTCGAAGCCCTCCATGTCCACGCGCATGCCGCGCTCGCGCGCGATGTCGGCAGTCAGGTCGACCGGGAAGCCGTAAGTGTCGTACAGCCGAAACGCGTCGGCGCCCGGGATGATGTCCTGCGAGCGCGATGCGACCTCGTCGAAGATCTTCATGCCGGCGTCCAGCGTCTCGGCAAAGCGCTCTTCTTCTGCCAACAGCGCGCGCGCCACAGTGTCCTGCGCCACCACCAGCTCGGGATATGCTTCGCCCATCAGCTCCACCAGCGTGGGCACCATCTTGCTGAAGAACGGCTGGCGCACGCCCAACATCCAACCATGGCGCAGCGCACGCCGGATGATCCGGCGCAGCACATAGCCGCGGCCTTCGTTGGAGGGCAACACGCCATCGACGATGAGGAAAGAACAGGCGCGGATGTGATCGGCGATCACCCGCAGCGACTTATTCTCCAGATCGGTGATGCCGGTCAGCGCACTGGCCTTGCCGATCAACGCCTGGAACAGGTCGATTTCATAGTTGGTATGGACGTGCTGCAGGATCGCAGCCAGACGCTCCAAGCCCATGCCCGTGTCCACGCACGGCGCCGGCAGCGGCACCAGGGTGCCGTCGGGCTGGCGATCGAACTGCATGAAGACCAGGTTCCAGATCTCGATGAAGCGGTCGCCGTCTTCATCCGGGGACCCCGGTGGACCACCGGCGATGTGATCGCCGTGGTCGAAGAAGATTTCGGTACACGGGCCGCAGGGGCCGGTATCGGCCATCTGCCAGAAATTGTCCGACGCGTAGGGCGCACCCTTATTGTCGCCAATGCGTACGATGCGGCTTTCCGGGATGCCGATCATGTCGCGCCACAACGCAAAGGCTTCTTCGTCGGTGTGATAGACGGTGACCAGCAGGCGGTCGGCCGGCAGCTTCCAGACCTGGGTCAACAGTTCCCATGCCCAGGCGATGGCGTCCTTCTTGAAATAGTCGCCGAACGACCAGTTGCCGAGCATTTCGAAGAAGGTGTGGTGGCGTGCAGTGTAGCCCACCGAGTCCAGATCGTTGTGCTTGCCACCGGCACGCAGGCAGCGCTGCACGTCTGCAGCACGGACGTAGCTGCGCTTCTCCGCGCCAAGGAAGACGTCCTTGAACTGGACCATGCCGGAGTTGGTAAACAGCAAGGTGGGGTCGTTGCCCGGCACCAGCGGCGCGGATGGCACGATGGTGTGGCCCTTCCCCTCGAAGAACGCGAGGAAGTCACTACGAATCTGGGAAGTGCTGAATTTGGCGGGTGCGTTCATGTGCTGGCATTGGGCGGGCGGCAGTCCCGGTCACCCAATGACATGTGGGCGCAGATGAGCGGAACAACCTGAAACCACGAAGGGTAGCAGGCCTGACGCCCTCAGTCCTCAAGGTCGAAGCGCGTGGCGGCGCGAATGCTGTTGCCGTCGAAACCCCGCCGGGCCAGCAGATCGGCGGCCTTGCGCCGCTGCGGAAGGTCGGTTGGGCCTTGTTCGCCGAACCGACGGCGGATCAGGTCGCGCGCGTTTTCGGTCCAATCCCCTTCGAAGGTCGCCAAAGCGGCACTGATGGCCTCGCTATCCAGGCCATGGGTTCCGAGCTCGGCACGAATATGCAGCGGTCCATAACCAGAACCGGCGCGATTGCGCACCACTGCAGCAGCGAAGCGGGTGTCGTCCTGCCACCCCTCGTCCGTGAGCCGATCGACGGTCGCCTGCGCCGCATCTGGCTCGATCCCGCGGGCCAGCAGCTTGCGGTTCAATTCCTTGCGCGAATGTTCGCGCCGCACCAATAGGCCGAGTGCGCGCTGGACCGGCGTCTGTTCCTTGAACCGGCGCCCCCGCTTTGGTGCGGGCTCTTGCTCGTCCATCGTTGAGGTGTCCCGAATGGCCAAGATCAGTTACGACATCAATGCGCCGTCCATGGCGCCTGCCCTCCTGGCCTTCGATAGATCTACCGCGAGAAGCGACGGCACTGACTCCGCCGTCCCCGCGATAGAAAAACTTCAACACGCTCGAACCTGCTGCCCCAGCGCCAGGCGGACGTGGGCGGCAATGGAGCGGTGGCGTACCGTGCGAGGTTCCGCCCACCGCTCACCAACAGCATCACCTTCACCGACTCCCGGCAAACCGACTCCGGCGACTGGTGATGTTGTGCGGCTGCAACTTATTCCTTGTCTTCGTCGTCGCCGGCCTCGCGCGGTGCTTCGGCAGGCTGGAACTTCTCACGCAACTCGGCTTCCAGCCGGGTCGCAACCTGCGGGTTGTCGCGCAGGTAGGTCCGCGCGTTGTCCTTGCCCTGCCCGATGCGCTCATCGCCGTAGCTGTACCAGGCGCCGGCCTTGTCGACCAGCTTGGCTTCCACGCCCATGTCGATCAATTCGCCCTCGCGGCTGATGCCTTCGCCATACAGGATTTCGGTCACGACCTGCTTGAACGGAGGCGCCAGCTTGTTCTTGACCACCTTGATCTTGGTCTGGTTGCCGATGATCTCGTCGCCCTTCTTGATCGCACCGATACGGCGGATATCCAGACGCACCGAGGCGTAGAACTTCAGCGCGTTGCCGCCGGTGGTCACTTCCGGGCTCTGGCCCGGCATCATGACGCCGATCTTCATGCGCAGCTGATTGATGAAGACCACCAGCGTGTTGGAGCGCTTGATATTGCCGGTGAGCTTGCGCAGCGCCTGGCTCATCAGGCGAGCCTGCAAACCAGGCAACTGGTCGCCCATCTCGCCTTCGATTTCCGCCTTTGGCGTCAGTGCGGCAACCGAGTCGACCACCACGATATCAACCGAACCCGAGCGCACCAGCATGTCGGCAATTTCCAGTGCCTGCTCACCGGTATCGGGCTGCGACAGCAGCAGGTCGTCGACGTTGACGCCCAGCTTGGCCGCATAAATCGGGTCCAGCGCGTGCTCGGCGTCGATGAAGGCAGCGGTGCCGCCGTTCTTCTGGCACTGGGCGATGGCTTGCAGGGTCAAGGTGGTCTTGCCGGAGGATTCCGGGCCGTAGATTTCGACCACGCGGCCCTTCGGCAGGCCGCCGATCCCCAGGGCGATATCCAGCATCAACGAGCCGGTCGGGATGACTTCGACTGCCTCGATGACGCGGTCGCCCATGCGCATGACCGAGCCCTTGCCGAATTGCTTTTCGATCTGGCTCAGTGCGGCGGAAAGGGCGCGCTTCTTGTTCTCGTCCATCTGGGTGATCCTCGTCAGTGATTTCGGTATGGGGCTAATGTAGCGGCGGTGTATCGCACAGGCTGAGACTGCAGGCGACACACTCAGATTAGGGAGGCGGAAGGTCCCGCGGCAGCGGGAAATCCTGCGGTGCCAGCTCGGAGAAACGCCGGCACGGCCATCGGCGCAGACCTCAGCGGTTAGGCCTCAACAGTCCGCAATACAGTCCTTCAATCGCGAAATCCTGATCCGGTAGCACCTCAATGGGCGCGTAGTCCGGATTGCGCGGCAACAGCCGGATGCGATCCTTGCCGATCTTCAGCAGCTTTACCGTGATTTCCTCATCGATCCGCGCCACCACGATCTGCCCCGAGCGCGCGTCGCGGGTACGGTGCACGCCGATCAGATCGCCATTGAAGATGCCTTCGTCGCGCATCGAATCGCCTTGCACCTTGAGCAGATAATCCGGCGAGGGCGAGAAAAACACACGATCCAGTACAACGAAGTCGTCCGAGCCGATATCGGCACCGATCGGCAAACCCGCCGCAACGCGGCCCAGCACCGGCAGGCGCAGCACATCGTCGCGGGCCGCCTCGCTCACCGGAGCCGTGCGTGTCTGCGCACCCTGCCCGGCCAGCCGTATCCCGCGCGCCTGGCCTGGAACGCGGCGGATCGCCCCCGCATGCTCCAGCGCTTCCAGGTGATATTGCGCCGCGCGGACGCCCTTGAAGCCGAACGCGCGCGAGATCTCGGTCTGCGACGGCGGAACACCATCGGCATCGATGCGCTCGGCGATCAAGGCCAGGATTGCTTGCTGGGTATCGGTCAGGTCCATGGTTAGTAGTATTACTACTAACGAGCGCCCGCGCAAGTGTTCGCCGCGCCCTGCCTGTACGCCACCACGATGCCCACGCGTCGCGCTAGCGCCGGCTTCGCCAGATCGAAAACAGGATCCAGATACCGCACAGCGCCGCGCCGATGAAACCGCCCACACCCAGCGCGAGCAACCAGCGGCTGGCGCTCCCCCCGACGCTGTTCATGACGATCGAGGAGCCGATCACCAACGCGGCAGTCACGATCCCCATCGTGAGGCGATTGGCCGCGCGGTCGACCTGCTCGCCGAACTCGCGCAATGCGCGTGTTTCGATCTGAAGCTGCAGCTTGCCGCGGCGTGCGGCTTGCAACAGGCGCTTGAGGTCGCGCGGCAGATCGCCGATCAGGTCGATCGCGCCAGTCACGGTCCGCCGGCCGCGCCGCACGATGGCGCGCGGCGCATAGCGCTGCAACACCACGCGTTCCAGATATGGGCGTGCCTCGGTTGCCATGTCGAAATCCGGATCGAGCTGGCGCCCCATGCCTTCCAGGGTGAGAAAGGCCTTGATCATCAGCGCCAGATCCGATGGCAGCGTCAGCCCGTGATCGCGCAGGATGGAGGTGACGTCGCCAAGTATTGCGCCAATACGCAATTCTTTCAGCGGCACGCCGCGATACTCGTCGACGAATGCGCCGATGTCTTGCTGCAAACGCGCCTCGTCGATCTCCAGGCTGGTGCCCGCCCATTCCAGCAAGACGTCGATCACTGCTTCGGCGTCGTAGCTGACCATGCCGTGCAGCAGCTGTGCGACCTGAAACCGACGCTGCTCGGAGACGCGCCCGACCATGCCGAAATCGATGACCGCGATGCGCCCATCGCGCAGGTAAAAAATGTTCCCCGGATGCGGGTCGGCGTGGAAGCAGCCATCCTGCAACACCATCTTGAGCACGATGCCGGCACCGGCACGTGCGAGCGCCCTGCGATCCAGGCCGGCCGCATCGACGGCGAGCAGATCGCGCCCCGGAATTCCATCGATGAATTCCTGCACGTTGAGCGACTCGCAGGTCCACTCCCAGTACACCGCCGGCACCACCACCTGCGTATCGTGCGCGAAGTTGGCGGCGATGCGTTCGGCGTTGCGCCCCTCCGCAGCGAAGTCCAGCTCGCGTCGCAGCGAAACGGTAAATTGCTGCACCACCTCGGAAGGACGGTAGCGCTTGAGATCCGGTGCGCGGGTTTCGACGATTTCAGCAAGCCGGGCGAGCAGGCGCAGATCCGCGTCGATGGTGTCACCGATATCGGGACGACGAATCTTCAATACCACCGGCGTGCCATCGACCAACCACGCGCGATGGGTCTGTGCCAGCGAGGCGGCTGCCAGCGGCTGTTCGTCCAGGCGCGCGAAGACGGTTTCCGGCTCCATGCCCAACGCAGCGACCAGCTGTGGGCGAATCTGCTCGAACGGCAGCGCCGGCACCGCGTTCTGCAGCTCGCTCAATTCTTCGATCCACTCCGGTGGCAGCAGATCCACACGCGTGGCCAGCACCTGGCCCAGTTTGACGAAGGTGGGTCCGAGCTCTTCCAGTGCACGCCGCACGCGCATCGCTGCGGACATGCGCAACCGGCCCTCGGCGTTCTGCCAATGCAACAGCCTGCCGGCGCGCTCAAGCACATCGGCCATGCCGATACGACGCACCACATCGCCGAAGCCGTAGCGGATCAGGACCGAGGCGATTTCCTGCAGACGCCCAAGATCACGTACCGTGCCGAGTGCTTCCCACATCAGCGCACCGCCTGCGAGCGCGTTGCGCTCAGGCGCTGCGTGACACTGCAGTAGATAGCAGCCTGCAACGCGGCGATCGATGGGACAGAAGCAAGAAACGAATGCATTGGCACGCTGGGCGGTGAGCAGACCTTGTTTGTAGCCGATCTGCCCTCCGCTGTCGCGCTCTCGCCTCGTCCAAGCTCAGCGCAGGTTGCAAGGCGCGCGGTACATGCGCAACAGGCAGCGTTCGCTGATGAGCTGCCTGCACCCGGGTTGCGCCATTGTCGCTTCGCAGCCTCGTTGCCGCATGTGCCAAGTAACGCGTCCGCTCAGCGTGCTGCAGCGGCGTGTCGACAACGAGGCCAAGCCAGTTCTTGGGACGGCGCTCGGTTACGGCCTTGGGTTTCCAGGCTGTGCGAGATTGCGCCGGAAATGGGGCGCCGCGGATCTGCTGCCGAACGCCATCAGCGGACCCGACGACCGCTAAAGCAGCGCGCTCAACCCGCGCAATGCTGCAACGACGGTCTGACGACGCACCGCATCGCGGTCGCCATTGAACTGGAACAGTTGTGCGGTGGCATAACCGCCACGGCGTTTCCAGCCGATCCAGACCGTGCCGACCGGCTTGTCCTCACTGCCGCCGCCGGGCCCGGCGATGCCGGTCACCGCCACCGCGATGCTTGCGCCGGAATTCACCAGGGCGCCAGAGACCATTTCGATCACCGTTTCGCGACTGACCGCCCCGTGCACTTCCAAGGTCTGTGGGCGGACACCGAGTAGCGCCTGCTTGGCCTCGTAGCTATAGGCGGCCATGCCGCAATCGAACCAGTGCGAGGAGCCGGCGACATCGGTCACCGCCTTGGCGATCCAGCCACCCGTACAACTCTCGGCAGTGACCAGGCGCTCGCGCGCGGCAAGCAATTGCTGCCCGAGGGCTTCGGCCAGCTGCTGCAGTTCGGAATCGGCGGAAAAAGACATGGGCACGGCAAGGAGGGGGCAGCGGACGTTTTAGCCCAATTCGTCGCGCCTGTCTGCCGCTGGCGCCGATTCCGGCTGGGCGCGAGGTGGCCAAGGTTCAGTGGCGATGTGCGGCCAATATGCGGTACGGCGGGTCTGGACGGGCTTGCATGTGCGCCGAGGTGCCGGCCGCACGTGGTCAACGTGCAGCGCCGCCTCCAAGCACCGAACCATCGCACCCAGGGCGTCATTCCTGATCACAGGTGTGATGCGCCACATGAGCGCACCACTGCACTCTTGCGCAGCACCCACTGCTCATATTGATTTTCTGTGAGTTCCGGCTGGCCGGGACGAGGCCTGGCAACTGCCGCACAGCGACGCGCTCCACCCTTCCCCATGCGCCTTGAAGCAGCAGCACGGTCGTGTGCGACCGACCGTGCCGCGCCTATCACGCTTCCCAGTCTTCGCGACGATCCGGCAGCATCGCGCGCAGCGGCGCACCGTCCTGCCCGGCGGCCAATCGCTCGGCCTCGACCATCGGCAGATCGACCTCGAGCAACCAACCCTCTTCGTCGGATTGCTCATTGCGCACCACTTCCAGCTGATGCAGCCTGGAACGCAGGCGACCGGCAGACGGTGGTAACCGTAGCTGGCCGGTCAGGTGACGCAGATCCAGCCGCTGGCCGAGCGCGTGCTGCAATTCTTCCAGCCCACGTCCGTCGCGCGCCGACACCCAGACACGCTCGCGGCGTGCCGGGTCAGGAATGCCGTCCTGCGCGTCGTGGCGCACTTCGGCGCCCTCGATCTTGTCGATCTTGTTGAATACCAGCAGCTGCGGCAGATCGCCCGCACCGACGGCCTGCAACACTTCATCGACCTGCAGGATGCGTTCTTCGCGCAACGGGTCTGCTGCATCGACGACGTGCAGCAACAGATCGGCATCGCGCGCCTCCGACAGCGTGGAGCGGAATGCGGCGACCAGCTCGTGCGGAAGATCGCGCACGAAGCCGACCGTGTCGGCAAGAATCGCGCTGCCACCCGGCAACGCAATGCGTCGCACGGTGGGGTCGAGCGTGGCGAACAATTGATCTGCCACGTAAGCCTCTGCACCGGTCAACACATTGAACAATGTCGACTTGCCGGCATTGGTGTAGCCGACCAGTGCAATCCGTGGCAATTCGCTGCGCATCCGTGCACGACGCATCTGGGTGCGCTGCACCTCGACCTTTTCCAGCCGCTGCTGCAACTGTTCGACGCGTTTTTGCAGCAGGCGGCGGTCGGTTTCCAGCTGGGTTTCGCCGGGGCCGCGCAGGCCGATGGAGCCACCGCGCTGACGCTCCAAGTGCGTCCAGCCACGCACCAGCCGCGTGGCCATGTGACGCAACTGCGCCAGCTCCACCTGCAGCTTGCCTTCGTGGCTGCGCGCACGTTGCGCGAAGATGTCCAGGATCAACCCAGTGCGGTCGATCACACGCCGCTCCAGATACCGCTCCAGGTTGCGCTCCTGGCCGGGCGACAAGGTGTGGTTGACCAACACCAGATCGGCACCGGTGGCCTCGGCTGCGGCCTTGACCTCTTCCAGCTTGCCGCTACCGATCAAGGTCGACGGGCTGGGCTTATCGATGCGCGCGGTGAGCGTGGCGGCCACCGTGGCGCCCGCCGACTTTGCAAGGTCGGCGAACTCCTCCATCACATCGTCTTCGGCAGGCCCGCCGGAGTGGGTCTGTATCAATAACGCGTGTTCACCCTTGCGGGACCGATCAAACACGCACTGCTCCGTTACTGCTCGACGTCGTCATCTTCCGCCTGATTGCCTTCATTGGATTGCACATACCCACCACCAGGCCCCACGCGCACATTGCGCGCCGGCACCACCGTGGAAATGGCGTGCTTGTACACCATCTGACTCACGGTATTGCGCAGCAGGACCACGAATTGGTCGAACGACTCGATCGTGCCCTGCAGCTTGATGCCATTGACCAGATACACCGACACGGGCACCCGCTCGCGCCGCAGCGCATTGAGGAATGGGTCCTGTAAAGATTGCCCCTTAGCCATCGAAAAATCCTCTTCATTATTGTTCTTATTGTTCCGGTCGACACCTGCTATCCCCAGCCGGTCCCGGAAACGGGATGTTACACGCCTGAAGCCTGCCGTACAGCGGGACGATCAGCGAGGAAGCCGACAATTGCGTCCTCCAATTGATGGCGGTCACGCTCCGGGTCGAACCAGCGCGCGTCCAGCTCGCCGCGCAGCCAGGTGAGCTGCCGCTTGGCCAGTTGCCGGGTCGCCTGGATCGCCTTGTCGCGGAACTCGGCCAGGCCGCCAGCCCCGTCCAGGTACTGCCAGGCCTGGCGGTAGCCGACCGCGCGCACGGCCGGCAAATCCAGCGGCGCTGCCACCGCCTGCATCTGCGGCAGCGCCCGCAGACGCTGCACTTCCCCCAGAAAATCCTGGGCCAACATCGCATCCAGCCGGTGTGCGATCCGTGCATGCAGCACCGCGCGCTCGCGTGGGGCCAAGACCACCTTCAACACGCGTACCGGCAGGCGCGGCCCTGGCGGTAGCGCCTGCCACGCGCTGATCGGCCGCCCGCTGATGCGGTAGACCTCCAGCGCACGCTGGATCCGCTGCGGGTCGGTCGCATGAATGCGCGCTGCCGCAACCGGGTCCACACGTGCCAGTTGTGCGTGCAAGCCGGCCCAACCGATCTGCTGAGCTTCGGCCGCGATGGATGCGCGCACCGTTTGGTCGGCCTCGGGCAGGTGCGACAAACCTTCCAGCAGTGCACGAAAATACAGCCCGGTGCCGCCGGCCAGAATCGGCAATTTGCCGCGCGCCACGATCTGCGCGATCGCCAGGCGTGCATCGGTGGCGAACTCCGCTGCCGAATACACCTGCCAGGGATCGCGCAGGTCGAGCAGATGATGCGGCACCGCCGCGCGCATTGGCGCGTCCGGCTTGGCCGCACCGATCTCCAGGCCGCGATACACCAGCGCAGAATCGACGCTGACGATTTCCCCGTTCCAGCGCTCTGCAGCTTCCAGCGCCAGCGCCGTCTTGCCGCTGGCGGTGGGGCCCATCACAGCGATCGCCAGCGGGCGTTGGTCGACAGGCATCAGTCCTCATCCGGCCAACGGATCGTGGGCGCGGCGGGCGCGCTGACACGCGGTACCGGAATCGCCGCCATCGCCGTCCATACCTTCAACGCATCCACGGTTGCCGCCACATCGTGCACGCGCAGCAGCAGCGCGCCATGTTGTGCGGCGATCAGATGCGCGGCCACCGAGCCGTGCACACGTTCGGCGGCGATCTGGCGCCCGGTCAGTTCGCCGATGCTGCGTTTGCGCGACAGCCCGGCCAGCACCGGCAAACCGAATTCCTGCAGCCGCTGCAGCTGCGCAAGCAGGGTGAGGTTGTGCGGGGTGGCCTTATCGAAGCCAAAGCCCGGGTCCAGGACCAGCCGGCGCTTGTCGATGCCGGCCATCTCGGCAGCGAAGATGCGTTCGGCCAGAAACCGGTGCACTTCACCCACGATATCGTCGTAGTGCGGCGCATCCTGCATGGCGTGTGGCGCGCTGCGCGCATGCATCAAGACCACAGGCACGCACAGGTCCGACGCCGCTTCCAGCGCACCGGGCGAACGCAGAGCATAGACGTCGTTGACCATGCCGGCGCCGGCCGCGACCGCCGCGCGCATGACCTCCGGTTTGAACGTATCCACGCTGATCGGCACGCTCGTGCGCTGGGCCAGCGCCTCGATCACCGGAATGACCCGCTGCAATTCTTCTTCAACCGAGACCGCCGCAGCGCCCGGGCGGGTGGATTCACCACCGACATCCAGCACCGCGGCGCCCTGCTCCACCAACGCCAGCCCATGCGCGATCGCCGCTTCGCAGGTCGCATGCTGGCCGCCGTCGGAGAACGAATCGGGTGTGACATTGACGATACCCATCACCTGCGGTGCATCCAGTCGCAGGCTGCGGCCGGCGCAATCCAGTGTGAGGGTGGTATCGAACATCGGCAGTGTCTCCTGGGTTGGTGATGGTCGCCCATACGTGGGCATCGATGCGGCCCGATAACGCATCAAGGCCGGGAATTGCTCCCCGGCCTTGATGGATGCCTCGCAGATCAGTGCATGGCCGGCTTAGAGTTGCTCGGCGGGTCCGGCGATGGGCGGCAATGGACGCGGGCTACCCTTGTCGTTGTTGTTGCCACCGTCCTTGTCGGACTTGCCCCAACCCGCCGGCGGCGGCGGCTCGCGGCCTTCCATGATGGCGTCGATCTGAGGCACGTCGATGGTCTCGTACTGCAGCAACAACTGCGACATCGCGTGCAGCTTGTCCAGATTCTCGGTGAGGATGGTCTTGGTCTTGCTGTAGGCCTTGTCCAGGATCGAGCGCACGACTTCGTCGATCTTGCGCGCGGTTTCGTCGGAGACGTTCTTGTGCTGGGTCACCGAACGGCCCAGGAACACCTCATCCTCTTCCTCGCCATAGGCCACCGGGCCAAGCTCGTCGGACAGCCCCCACTTGGTCACCATGTTGCGCGCCATCTTGGTGGCCCGCTCGATGTCGTTGGACGCACCGGTGGTGACCTTGTCGCCACCGAAGATCAGCTCTTCGGCAACGCGACCACCGTACAGCGAGCACAGCTGCGATTCGATCGCCACGCGGTTCATCGAATAGCGGTCGCCTTCCGGCAGATACATCGTCACGCCGAGGGCGCGGCCGCGCGGAATGATGGTTACCTTGTAGACCGGGTCGTGCTCCGGCACCAGGCGGCCGACGATGGCGTGGCCTGCCTCGTGATACGCGGTGAGGGTCTTCTCGTCCTCGCTCATGGCCATCGAGCGGCGCTCGGCACCCATCAGAATCTTGTCGCGGGCACGGTCGAAGTGGTCCATGCGGACTTCCTTCTCGCTGCCACGCGCCGCGAACAACGCTGCTTCGTTGCACAGGTTGGCCAAGTCGGCGCCAGAGAAACCCGGGGTACCGCGGGCGATGACCATCGGCACGACATCCTCGGCCAGCGGCAGCTTGCGCATGTGCACGCGCAGGATCTGTTCGCGGCCCTTGACGTCCGGCAGGCCGACCACGACCTGGCGGTCGAAACGGCCAGGACGCAGCAGCGCCGGATCCAGCACGTCCGGCCGGTTGGTCGCCGCGATCACGATCACGCCTTCGCCCCCTTCGAAACCGTCCATTTCGACCAGCAACTGGTTCAGGGTCTGCTCGCGCTCATCATGCCCGCCGCCGAGACCGGCACCGCGATGACGGCCCACCGCATCGATTTCGTCGATGAAGATGATGCACGGCGCGTGCTTCTTGGCCTGCTCGAACATGTCGCGCACGCGGCTGGCACCCACGCCGACGAACATTTCCACGAAGTCCGAACCGGAGATGCTGAAGAACGGCACCTTGGCCTCGCCGGCGATCGCCTTGGCGAGCAGGGTCTTACCGGTACCCGGCGGGCCGACCATCAGCACGCCGCGCGGAATCTTGCCGCCCAGCTTGGTGAACTTGCTCGGGTCGCGCAGGAAGTCCACCAGTTCGCCGACTTCTTCCTTGGCCTCGTCGCAACCGGCAACGTCGGCAAAGGTGATCTTGATCTGGTCTTCGCCCTGCAGTTTGGCGCGCGACTTGCCGAAGCTCATCGCCCCTTTGGCACCGCCGCCACCGCCCTGCATCTGGCGCATGATGAACAGCCAGAAGCCGATGATCAGGATGACCGGGAGGAAATTGAGTACCAACGACCAGAAACCAGGCCCGGTCGAGGGCTTCTGGCGGGTCATTTCGATGTTCTTGCTGTACAGCACGTCGACCAGCTTGTCGTCGCGCGGACCGTAGACAGTGGCTTCGCTGCCGTCGGTGCGCTTGAAGCGGATCGCGTTGACGGCCAGGTTGGTTTCATCGGTGTAATCCACCGATTTGACGCGCCCGGAGTCCACTTCCTTCAGGAACTGGGTGTAGGTGATCGAGTCGGCACCGACGCCGCCCGCCATCCGCGGCGAGAAGCTCTGGAAGACAACCATCAGCACAACTGCGACGACCACCCACAGCAGCAGATTCTTGGTCAAGTCGTTCATCCTCATTGGCTCCGGTGCCCTCTACTCTTCGATGCTTGAAATACGATGGTCATTGGCAGCTTACTTGATCTGGACACGCTTGCCCTGACCGAGCGCATAAACTTCCGGGGAGCGCTTGCGCGAGGCCGCCGGCTTGCGAATCGTCACCTTCTCATAGCGGCGGCGAAGCTCGCGAATGTAGTCGTCAGACCCGACACCCTGGAACAGCTTGATCAGAAATGCCCCGCCCGGCTTGAGGTGGGTGTCGGCAAATTCCATGGCCAGTTCCGCCAGGTGCATCATCCGCGGTTGGTCGACCGCATCCATGCCACTCTTATTGGGGGCCATATCCGACAGCACAAGGTCCACCGGCACATCGCCCAGCATCGCTTCGAATTGGGATAGGACGGCCTGCTCCCTGAAGTCGCCGTGAAGGAACTCCACGCCCGCCAGGGCCGGCATGTCCAGGATATCCAGCGCCACCACCCGGCCGCTGTCGCCCATGGATTTGCGCACCTGTTGCGACCACCCGCCCGGGGCCGCGCCCAGATCGACCACCACCATGCCCGGCTTGAGCAGGCGGTCGCGCTGCAGCAACTCTTCCAGCTTGTAGGCCGCGCGCGAGCGCATGCCCTCGGCCTGGGCCTTCTTCACGTAAGGGTCGGCGAAGTGTTCCTTGAGCCAGCGCTGGCTGCTTTTACTGCGGGAAGGCATTGGCAAAGGGGTCCGAACGGGTCGCCATGATACCCTGAACACCCTTTGCTTCCCTTCGATCCTGCATGTCCATTGTTCTCACCTCCGCCCAGAACCGTTTCCTGCGCGGCCAGGCCCACGACCTCAAAGCCTTGCTGCAGACCGGCGGCAAAGGGGTCACGCCGGCATTTCTGGCTGAACTCGAGGAAGTGCTCGAGCGCCACGAACTGGTCAAGGTGAAGGTGGCATCGGAGGATCGCGAGACACGTGATGCGCTGATTGCCGAGCTGATCGAACAAACCGGCAGTGCGTTGGTACAGCGCATCGGCCACGTCGCCATTCTGTACCGCCCCAGCAAGGAAAAGCGCCAGATCGTGCTGCCGCGCGGCTGAGCCAGCGAGTTCGTCATGCCTTTAAGTCAGGAACACCCCGATTACGCCTACGCGCTGCGCGCGGCCGACGGCCGCCATGCCAAGGTGAACGAGCAGATCCTGCAGCAGAGCTTCATCCTGATGCCGGATGAGCTGGTAGAGCACTGGCCGGTCCAGACGCTGGAGCAACTCCAGGCCAGTCACATGGAGGCGGTGCTGGCGCTCAACCCGGCCGTGATCCTGCTCGGCACCGGCGAACGCCAGTTGTTTCCCAGGACCGACGTGCTGGCGGCCTGCCTGACCCGCGGCATCGGCCTGGAGGCGATGACCAATGCCGCCGCCGCACGCACCTACAACGTGCTGGCCAGCGAAGGCCGGCGGGTGGCCTTGGCGATGGTGTTGCCGGGCTGATTGGCTTGGTACGGGATTCGGGAATCGGGATTGGGGATTCGTAAGAGCGGGCTTCCGCAAGCTGCGCCTTCAATAGCCAAACCAGGCTAGAGCGTCAATTGGTCCAAGTGGTGAGTCCGAAGAACCCACTCTCTTTCCGGATACGAACAGCCCAGGGCCGTTGCGAATCCCGAATCCCAACTCCCCAATCTCATTTCTTCGGCAAATACAGCAGCGGATCGACCGGCTTGCCGTTGTAGCGGATCTCGAAGTGCAACATGTCGCGGGAGGCGCCGCTGCGGCCCATTTCGGCAATTTGCTGCCCCGCCTTGACGCTCTGGCCCTCGTTGAGCAGGCGCTTGCGGTTGTGGCCGTACGCGGATAGCCACTGGTCGTTGTGCTTGATGATGATCAGCTCGCCGTAACCGACCAGGCCGGCGCCGGAATACACCACCACGCCATCGGCGGCGGCACGCACGGCCTGACCGCTGGTGCCGGCGATGTCCACGCCCTGCTTGGTGGTTTCGCCAGTGACGAAGGTGCCCACCACGACGCCATCGGCCGGCCAACGCCACGAAAATCCGCTACTGACCGGTGCGGCGATCGGCGCGACGGGGCGCGGCGGGGCCACGGTGCCGCCAGCCACCGGCGCGCTGCCACCCGGCTTGCTGGTACCGGGCGGATACAACTTGAGCGTCTGGCCGGGATAGATGGTGTTTGGGGAAGACAGGCCATTCCAGGCGGCCAGATCCGCAGCGGTGATATTGGTCCGGCGCGAGATCGCGTACAGGGTGTCGCCGCGCTGCACGGTGACCGTGGCACCCGGACGCGGCACCGAAGGACGCGGCGCGGCGCTGGGGCGCGACGACGACCCGCCACCGCTCGCTCCGGGCGAACGCACCACCGTTGCGCTGCTGCAGGCGGTCAGTCCGATGGCCATTGCGAGCATGACTGCTGTCTTGCGTGCCGAATTCATCTGCGTCTTGCTCATCCGTTCGTTGTCTTCCACACCAACCAGCCCGCACCGACCGCCAGCACCGCCATTGCAACCCAGCCCAGCGGCTCGATCCAGCGATGCAGCGCCGCTTCGGCCCGCGCACCGCCCAGGCGGATCGCGCCGGCCACCAGATACACGCGCTTGCCGCGCCCGACCAACATGCTGGCGATGAATGGCAGGATCGGCACGCCGACCACGCCCGAGGCCCAGGTAAAGATCTTCAGCGGGATCGGGGTAAACCCGACCAGGACCAGCGCCCAGAACGCCTTCCACGGCGAATCGGCCACCAGCGTGCGCAGGGTTTCGATCTGCTGCTGGATCTTCGCGCTCCAGCCCAGCCATTCGATCAGCGGCTGCAGCGCGGCGAAGGCGAAATGGCCAAGCAGATAACCGACCAGGGCGCCGCAGATCGAGCCGATCAGGCTCAGGGTCGCAAACCAGAGCGAGCGCTTGGGCTCGGCCAGCGACATCGGTGCCAACATCACTTCCGGCGGCACCGGGAAAATGAAGCCCTCAACGAAGCTGAGACCGGTCAGCAGCGCGGGTGCGCGGCGATGGCGCGACCAACGGATGGCCACGTCGTACAACGGCCCAAAAATCTTCATCGAAGAACTCTCATGGATTCAATCCAGCATGCCCGACAACAGCGGGACGAACGTGACCGGCGCCAGAACCTGTTGTTCGATGGCGCCATCGGCCCCGCGGGTGAGTTGCACCAACGATTGCGAGGAAGGCCCTCCGACCGGCGCGACCAGGCGCCCGCCGACCGCCAGCTGGTCGACCAATGCATCGACCAACGCCGGTGCGGCAGCGGTCACCACGATGGCGTCGTACGGCCCGTGTTCGGGCCAGCCGATGCGGCCGTCGTCGTGCTTGCTGCGCACATTCATGCCCAGGTGCCGGAAGCGCTTGCGCGCCTGCCGCAGCAGGTCGCCGATGCGCTCGACGGTGTAGACCTCCAGCCCCAGCGCCGCCAGGATCGCGCCCTGGTAGCCGGAGCCGGTGCCCACTTCGAGTACCTTGGCCGGGGTCACCTGCAGCACCGCTTCGGTCATGCGCGCCACCACCCAGGGCTGGGAGATGGTCTGGCCATGGCCGATCGGCAGCGCAGTGTCTTCGTAGGCGCGCGAGGCCAGCGCTTCATCGATGAACAGATGCCGCGGCACGGTGCGCATCGCGTTGAGCGTGGCCTCGTCCTGGATGCCCGCCTCGCGCAAGCGCTCGACCAGGCGGTCGCGCACGCGTTGCGAGGTCATGCCGATCCCGACCGACTCCGGTTGCAGGCGCAGCCTCGGCGTCATGCCGGGCCGTCCAGCGCTGCGGTCAACCCACCCACCCAGCCGGCAACGGTGTCCAGTGCCTGGTAGCGGGTGAGATCGACGTGGATCGGCGTGATCGAGATATGCCCGGTACGCACGGCGTGGAAATCGGTACCGGCGCCAGCGTCCTGCTCGGGACCGGCCGGGCCGATCCAGTACACGGTGCGGCCGCGCGGATCGCGCTGCGGCACGCACGGCTCGGACCGGTGGCGGTTGCCGAGCCGGGTGACTTCGAAACCGAGCACATCCGACCATGCCAGATCCGGCACGTTGACGTTGAGGATAGTGTCGGCGGGCAACGGGTCGGCCTTCAGCCGCGCCACGATTTCCACCGCAGCGCGCGCGGCGGTGTCGTAGTGATGCGCCTGGTGATTGTGCGTGACCAACGACACCGCCACCGCCGGCAAGCCGAGGAAGCGGCCTTCCATTGCGGCCGACACTGTGCCCGAATAGATCACGTCGTCGCCCAGATTGGCCGAATTATTGATCCCGGAGACCACGATGTCCGGGTCGTAATCGAGCATACCGGTGAGTGCCAGATGCACGCAGTCGGTCGGCGTGCCGGCCACTGCGCAGGTCTGCGCATCGACGCGGCGGGTGCGGATCGGCACATCCAGCGTCAGCGAATTGCTGGCGCCGGAGCGATCGCGGTCGGGCGCGACCACCATCACTTCGTGACCGGCATGGCGCAGCGCCTCGGCCAAAATCTGGATGCCGGGGGCGTCGACACCGTCGTCGTTGCTAACCAGTACGCGCATGGGACTCCTCGGAAAACCGGGCCATGATACCGGATGCGTCCCGCGCCTTCGCGCTTGATCTTCGCGTGCGTCTGCGCTTGGACCGGGTACGCTGTGCAGATGTCGCATCCTGAAGACGAAGACGACGGCGCGTTGTTCCGCGCAGCGATCGGCGCGGTCAAGCCGATTCGTGAAGTCGCCCCACCGGCCAACGCCAAGCCACGCCCCAAGCCGCGCGCGCGCATGGCCGAGCGCGACGACGCCCAAGCGCATACCGAATTTGCGCGCCTGCTGCGCGACAGCGCGCCGCTGGAAGCGGGCGATACCGCCAGCTATCGGCGCGAGAATCTTCCCACCCGCTTGTTTCAACGGCTCAAGCGCGGGCAATTCTCGGTGCAGGACGAACTGGATCTGCACGGCGCCACCGCAGCGCAGGCCGAATCGTTGCTGCGCCAGTTCCTGCTGGACGCACACGCGCACGAACATGGTTGCGTGCGCATCATCCACGGCAAGGGACTGCAATCGGACACCGGTGCGCCCGTGCTGAAGAACCTCATGGACCGGCTGCTGCGTCAACGCAACGATGTGCTGGCGTTTCATTCGGCGCCGCCGACGCAGGGCGGTACCGGGGCGCTGCTGGTGTTGCTGGCGCGGCGGCGATAGGCCGATGATTACGCGCGAGTGATGCGAAACGGCAGCCATTGCGCATGGCGACGTGTTGTCTGGAAGGTCTGTCGCGCATGCTCGTCGGGCACGAGCCGATTCCTGTTGCGCGCCTTGTGCAGCTGGCCATCGCTCGTGGCGCCGCGACCGGCCACTATCGCCTCAGCGACCGCCGAGGCCGCTTTTGCGCGCACCGCATGATTGGACCATCCATGCTGCCCCGCGCGATCGGCCGGCGTTTGTACGCGATCATGCGTCGGCGCGCATGCCGACGTTGAAGCGACCGGCGTCGGTGACATCTCCCAGTTCCCACAGCACCGCGGTGGCATAACAGCCAGGCGGCAGCGCGAACTCCAATTGCAGGGTCTGTGCCTCCAGCCATCGATAGTCCAGACCCTGCGGGCGCAAGCGCAGCGCGCGGCGCTCCTGCTTCAGCCCCGCTGCTTCCAGGCCTTGGCGCAATGCTTCGGATTGCGGATCGGACAACGCGCCCTGCTCCAGCGCTGCCGCTTGATCGGCCGAGCGCAGGTCACCAACGCCCCACAACGGCCCGCTGGGATGGATATCGAAACGTGCCAATCGCTCTGCCAGGGCCTCGCTCCACGGCTCCGGGCCGAAGACGCTGCGCGAGCCGTCCAGCATCCACGCCTCGCCCTGCAGTGCGCTATCCCAACTGCCCTGCGCCACGCGTGCGCCAAGCACGCGATTGAACAGGACCGAACGCGCTGCCGACAGCAACATCGAGCGCTGATCGTTGCGCAGCCGCCGCCTGGATGTGGGCGCCGGCAGCAACGTTCCGTCCTCAGCTTGCACATGACCGAACATCGCCAGCGCAGCCGCCACATTTGCGCCATCGCGACCGAAGCGTTGTTCGCCGAACCAATTGGGAATGCCACGCGCAGCAATCGCCTGCAGCCGTTGCTCGATCGCCTCGCGCTCGCCCTGCACCTGGCGCAGCGTCAGCACGAAGCGGTTCCCGTGCAGCGCACCGCGTTGCAGCTTGCGGTTGTGCCAGGCGCTCTGGACCACCTGCATCTGCGCATCATCCAGCGCGGCGATATCCGGCGCGATGCGCTTGGGCAGATGCACGCTGAAGCGCTGGGTGGTCACTGCATGGCGATCTTTCAGACCCGCATAGCTGACGCCCATCTCGGCGATGCCGGCCCAATGCGCAAGCTGTTTGGCGATATAGGCGGTGTTCTGGCCACGCTTGCGCACGGTGAGCAGCAGATGCTCGCCTTCACCGGAAGGCTCGAATGCCGGCAGCTCGTCGAGCTGGAAATCGTCCGGGGTGCTGCGCATCGCCGCGCTGAGCACGGCAGCGCCATGCGCACGCGGCAGCAAAGAGGTCTCGCTCATGGTGTGGTTCGCCTTCGCGCCGGACGTGGCGCGCTGTGCGCCGAATGATTCGGCGCGGTGATTGCGTCGGGCAGCATCGGCGCCGGCTCCGGCCCCAAGCGCTGCCTGTGTTGCTATTGATGAGGCACAGCGGTCCTGCCCAGCAACACCGCGGCCTGTGCAGCGATCCCTTCGCCGCGGCCGGTGAAACCCAACTGTTCGCTGGTGGTGGCCTTGACGCTGACCGCATCGAGTTCGATCGCCAGCAGGCCGGCAATGCGCTCGCGCATGGCCACCGCATGCGGGCCGACCTTGGGGCGCTCGCAGATCACGGTGATGTCGGCATTGCCGACGCGCCATCCGCGCTCGCGCAGCAAGCCATCGCAATGCTGCAGGAACTGTGCGCTGTCGGCGTCTTTCCAACGCGCATCGGAAGGCGGGAAATGCTGGCCGATATCGCCCAGCGCCAGCGCGCCCAGCATCGCATCGCACAGGGCGTGCAACACCACATCGCCATCGCTATGGGCGAGCACGCCGTGGCTGTGCGCCACGCGCACACCGCCAAGCATCACGTGGTCGCCAGGGCCGAACGCATGCACGTCGTAGCCTTGGCCGATTCGGAAATTGAAGGACATGGATTAGATCTCTTCGGGCCCGGAAACCCGGGACCCCGGGCCGGAGAAAGCAGAAGCCAGAACGGACGACTGGGGATGTGCGCTTTCCGGGTCCCGGGCTCCGAGCCCCCGGTTGACCAGTTCAAATTCGAAGCGCGCCAGATCCGCAGGGGTCGTCACCTTAAAGTTGTCTTCGGCGCCTTCCACCAGCAAGGGGCGCAGCCCCATCCGCTCCATCGCCATCGCTTCATCGGTGACCTCGACACCGGCCGCCGCGGCCTCGGTGAGTCCACGGATCAGTTGATGGCGACGAAACAGCTGCGGGGTGAGTGCGCGCCACAGGCGTTCGCGCGGTTCGGTGCCATCGATACCGCCATCGTCGCCGGCACGCTTGAGCGTATCGCGCACCGGTGCAGCCAGGATGGCGCCGACCGGGTCGCCACGGCCGATTTCCAGCAGGCGGTCCAGATCGGCCAGGGCCAGATTCGGCCGCGCGGCATCGTGGACCAGCACGAAATCGTCGGCACGCACGCTTTCTGGCAAGGCCAGCAAGCCAGCCAGCACCGAGGCTGCGCGACTCGCACCCCCCAGGCAGGTCAGCACGGGCGTGGACTGCACCGCGGTCCAGCCGGGCCAATCGGCATCGCCGGGGGCGATTGCCACCATGATGCCGGCCAGCGCCGGATGCGCCGCCAGCGCAGCTAACGTATACGCCATCAGTGGCTGACCGCCGGCCGGCAAATACTGTTTGGGAAGCGGCCCGCCAAAACGGGTGCCGCGCCCGGCGGCCGGCACGATTGCCCAGATGGACCCGGTCATGGGTGATCCACCGGATCGATCGGCTCAGGCGCTTGCTGTGGGGGGGCCGGAGCCTCAGGCGATGCAGGTGCCGGCAGCGGCGCATCCTCGACCACGCGATAGAACGTCTCGCCCGGCTTGATCATGCCCAGCTCGCTGCGCGCGCGTTCCTCGATTGCCGCCTCGCCGTCCTTCAAATCCTTCACCTCTGCTGCCAACGCCTGGTTGCGTTGGCGCAGACCTTCGTTGTCCTGTGTCTGATGCGCGACCTGGGCTTCCAGCATCATCACCTCGCCGGAATTCCCAGGCCCGAACCAGAAGCGGTACTGCAGCCAAGCCAGCAGTACCGCCAGCACCAGCAGTAGCCAGCGCCAGTTGCGCACGGCTTAGCGCTTGAGCGACACGAACGCGTCGCGGCCGGCGTAACGCGCGCCGGAGCCCAGCGCCTGCTCGATACGCAGCAACTGGTTGTACTTGGCCACGCGGTCGCTGCGGCACAGCGAGCCGGTCTTGATCTGGGTGGCGGTGGTGGCCACGGCAATGTCGGCGATGGTGGTGTCTTCGGTTTCGCCGGAACGGTGCGACACGATCGAGGCGTAGTGGGCCGCATGCGCCATCGCGATGGCTTCCAGCGTTTCGGTCAGCGTGCCGATCTGGTTGACCTTGATCAGGATCGCGTTGGCGGTGCCCGAATCGATGCCCTGCTTGAAGATCTTCGGGTTGGTGACGAACAGATCGTCGCCCACCAACTGGACCTTCTTGCCGACGCGCTCGGTCAGCAGCTTCCAACCGGCCCAGTCGTCCTCGGCCAGGCCATCTTCGATGCTGATGATCGGGTACTGCGCCACCCAGTCGGCCAGGAAGTCGACGAACTGCTCGCTGGTCAGGCGCTTGTTCTCGCCGACCAGGTTGTACTTGCCGTTGTCGTAGAACTCGCTGGAGGCCACGTCCAGGCCCAGCAGGATGTCTTCGCCCGCGGTGTAGCCGGCCTTGCCGATCGCTTCGAGGATGGTGTCCAGCGCTTCGACGTTGCTGCGGAAGTCCGGCGCAAAGCCGCCTTCGTCGCCCACCGCCGTGCTCAGGCCATGGCCCTTGAGCACCGACTTGAGCGAATGGAAGATTTCGGTACCGGCGCGCAGCGCTTCGGAGAACGAGCTGCAACCGACCGGCAGCACCATGAACTCCTGGAAATCGACGTTATTGTCGGCATGCGCGCCGCCGTTGATGATGTTCATCATCGGCACCGGCAGCGCCACGTCGGATTCAGTGATGGTGGACAGGTACTGCCACAACGGCTGCTTGCGCGAGGCGGCTACGGCATGCGCGGCGGCCAGCGAAACACCCAGCAGCGCGTTGGCGCCCAGGCGGCCCTTGTTCTCGGTTCCGTCCAGATCGATCAGGCGACGGTCCAGGCCCTGCTGGTCGGCCGCATCGAAGTTCTTCAGCGTCTCGGCGATGGTCCCGTTGACGTTATCCACCGCGTGGCGCACGCCCTTGCCCAGGTAGCGGGTCTTGTCGCCATCACGCAGCTCCACCGCTTCCTTGGTACCGGTCGAGGCACCCGACGGCACGGCCGCGCGGCCGAACGAACCGTCGTCCAGCGTGACTTCGGCCTCCAGCGTGGGATTGCCGCGGGAGTCGAGGATTTCGCGGGCGAGGATCTTGGCGATAGTGGTCATAGGTCCGTTCGGTTACCAGTAAGGGGGGAAGTACACCGGAAACAAGCTGCCGGATTATCGCTGCACACCGGTCCATTGCCAAATCGCATGTCGCCGCTACACACAGCACGTCGCGGGCGGACCGCTACGCCATCAAGCCCAACAGCGACAAACCAGACAGCAGCAGCAAGAGCAACAGCAGGATCAGCGCGGCGATCGCCGCACCAGGCTGGCGACTCAGCCGTAATGCAGCCGAGCCTGTGGCCAGGCTACTGACAACGGCCATGGTGGCCATGATCAGCGTGATGCGCATCGGCAGCCGCGTGGCTTGCATGGCATGGTCGCCATCGCCCGGCATGCCGATGCTGGCGGTAAACAGAACGGCCATGACCGCCATGCACGCCCACGCCGCGATCGACGCGGCCAGTGCCCACCAGCCCCAGGGCCAGTGGCGCCACCGCCGCTCCCGGCGGTGCGCTGCAGCGGCCGCGCGCTGATCAGAACTCACGCAAAGCGCGCAAACCCGTGCTTCTTGGTGACGGCGTCCAGCTCCATCAGGGTTTCGAGCAGTTCTTCCATGCGATCCAGCGGCCACGCATTGGGACCATCGGACAGCGCCTTGGACGGATCCGGGTGGGTTTCGGCGAACAGGCCGGAAATCCCGACCGCCACCGCCGCGCGCGCCAGCACCGGCACGAACTCGCGCTGACCACCGGAGCTGCTGCCCTGCCCGCCCGGCAACTGCACCGAATGGGTAGCGTCGAACACCACCGGGCAGCCGGTGTCGCGCATCACGCTCAGCGAGCGCATGTCACTGACCAGGTTGTTGTAGCCGAACGAGGCGCCACGCTCGCAGACCATGATCTGCTCGTTGCCGGTGGATTTGGCCTTGTCCACCACCGGCTTCATGTCCCATGGCGCGAGGAACTGGCCCTTCTTGATGTTGACCGGCTTGCCGGCGGCGCAGACGTTCTTGATGAAGTCGGTCTGGCGCACCAAAAATGCCGGAGTCTGCAGCACGTCGACGACGGCCGCGACCTCGTTCATCGGGGTGTATTCATGCACGTCGGTGAGCACCGGCACGCCGATCTGCTTCTTCACCGCATCCAGCACCTTCAAACCTTCTTCCAGGCCCGGGCCACGGAAGCTGGTGCCGGAGGTGCGATTGGCCTTGTCGAAACTCGACTTGAAGATGAAGTTGACGCCGAGCTTGCCGGTGATCTCCTTGAGCCTGCCGGCCACGTCGAGCTGCAGCTGCATCGATTCGATCACGCAGGGGCCGGCAATCAGGAACAGCGGCTGGTCGAGGCCGACTTCGAAGTCACACAGTTTCATCAGGTCACCTAAGTAATTAAGCCCCTCTCCCGTCGGGAGAGGGGTTGGGGTGAGGGTACGGGTTGCAAGCGCTTGTAAGGCCAGATGGTTTGCCCTGGCTGGCGCGTGGCGACGCGTTCATCACAGCTGCCATCTTCCAGTGCGTTGCGGTGCCCCTCTCATCCGCCTACGGGGCACCTTCTCCCATGAAGGGGACCGAGGTCCCGATGGGAGAAGGAACTCACGCACGCGCTTCTTTGAGCAACTTGCCGCCAGCCTTCTTCTCGCGCGCCGCACGCACGAAGCCGATGAACAGCGGATGGCCGTCGCGCGGGGTGGACAGGAATTCCGGATGCGCCTGGCAGGCCAAAAACCACGGGTGCATGTCGCGCGGCAGCTCCACCACTTCCACCAGGGTGTCGTCCATCGACTTGCCGGAGATCACCAGACCGGCGTCTTCCAACTGCGTGCGATAGCGGTTGTTGAACTCGTAACGGTGACGGTGCCGCTCGGCCACCACATCCTTGCCATAGACCTCGCGCGCCAGCGTACCGGGCTTCAGGCGCTGCTCCTGCAGGCCCAGACGCATGGTGCCGCCCAGGTCGGATTTTTCGTCGCGCTTTTCGACTTCACCGGTGGCGGTGCGCCATTCGGTGATCAGGCCGATCACCGGGTGCGGCGACTGGCGATCGTTCTCGGTGCTGTTGGCTGCATCCAGGTCGGCGACGTGGCGGGCATAGTCCACCACGGCCGCCTGCATGCCGTAGCAGATACCGAAATACGGCACCTTGTGCTCACGCGCGAACTTGGAGGTCTGCACCTTGCCTTCGAAACCGCGGTCGCCGAAACCGCCCGGCACCAGGATGCCGTCGATGTCTTGCAAGGCAGACATGTCGCTGCCCTCCAGATCCTGCGCTTCCAGCCACTTCAGGTTGACCTTGGTGCGCTGACGCAGGCCACCGTGACGCAGCGCTTCTGCCACCGACTTGTAGGCGTCCTGGTGATCGACGTACTTGCCGACCACGGCGATGTTGACCTCGTCCAGCGGATGCTTGACCGCATCCACCACCGCCGCCCATTCGGACAGGTCGGCCGCGGCGACCTTGTCGCGCAGCTTGAACTGCTCGATGACCAGTTCGTCCAGGCCTTGGCGCAGCAATTCCAGCGGCATGCCGTACAGCACGTCGATATCCGGGCAGCTGATCACCGCACGCTCGGAGACGTTGGTGAACAGCGCGATCTTGCGGCGCTCCGAATCCGGCACTGCCTGCTCGGACCGGCACAGCAGCACGTCCGGCTGGATGCCGATCGAGCGCAGTTCCTTGACCGAATGCTGGGTCGGCTTGGTCTTCAGCTCACCGGCCGCCGCGATGTACGGCACCAACGTGAGATGCATGAACATGGCCTTTTCGGCGCCGCGCTCGGTGCGCACCTGGCGAATCGCTTCCAGGAACGGCAGCGATTCGATGTCGCCGACGGTGCCGCCGATTTCGATCAACGCGACATCGAACCCGGCGGTGGCCTCGTCGATGCAGCGGCGGATCTCGTCGGTAATATGCGGAATCACCTGCACGGTGGCGCCCAGATAATCGCCACGACGCTCCTTGCGGATCACGTTCTCGTAGATGCGGCCGGTGGTCACCGAATTCTTGCGCGACAGGCGCGTGCGTACATAACGCTCGTAGTGACCCAGATCCAGGTCGGTTTCGGCACCGTCGTCGGTGACGTAGACCTCGCCATGCTGGAACGGGCTCATCGTGCCCGGGTCCACGTTGATGTACGGGTCCAGCTTCATCATCGTGACCTTCAGGCCACGCGCTTCAAGAATGGACGCAAGCGAAGCGGCGGCAATGCCCTTGCCTAGCGAGGACACTACGCCGCCGGTAACGAAAATCAGGGGGGTCATGGGGCTTGAAGCCTCCCGGAAAGCCATAGTTTAGCGGGTGACGGGCGAATGCCCAAGGGTTGCGTGACGACGAGGTCATCACACGTTGAAACAGTGCATGTCGCGCAGGCCTGAGCGGCTGGCAGACATGACGGGCACTGCCAGGCGATTGCGGGCTTTCTGCGGGGGCCGGCATGCATGCGCGTTACATGCCAGCCCCATGCACCGGCTACGCCAACAGGGCGAATGCTGCGTGGTCTTACACAGCTACCCCAAAAGCGAACGCCCCGGCAATGCCGGGGCGTCGGTAGCACCTGGCCGCTAGGCCGCGCGATCAGCGTGCAGGCTTTTCTTCTTCCTCTTCCTCGCGCGGGGCGCTGTCGGCCTTGGGCTTCTGCGCAGCGGCGGCAGCGCGGCGTTCGGCTTTGCGTTCGGCTTCGGTCTTGGCCTTCGCGTCATCGGCCTTTTGAGCCGCGGCGCCCTGTCCGGTCTGCTGCGGAGCGGCCTGGGCCATGGCGGGAAGCGCTGCGACTGCGGCCGCACCGAGGGTGAGCATCAGGATGTGCTTGAACTTCATGGCGTCCTCTTTGGCTTCGGTGACATCCTCAGGTGGGGACGCTTGATTGCGAAACCAACGCCAGGGTAGCCAATGCTGCCCGGCCCCCCACTGAACGCCGGTCGCGTGCAAAAAATCGGCTCAGCCCCCACACTTGCGCGTCGTTTCACGTGCCAACGAGATGCATGAACACCCGTTATAACGCCGCCGATATTGAAGTGCTGTCGGGCCTGGACCCGGTCAAACGCCGCCCCGGCATGTATACCGACACCGCGCGCCCGAACCATCTGGCGCAGGAAGTGATCGACAACTCTGTCGACGAGGCGCTGGCCGGCCACGCCAAGCAGGTCGAAGTCACGCTGTACAAGGACGGTAGCTGCGAAGTGTCCGACGACGGCCGCGGCATGCCGGTGGACATCCATCCGGAAGAGAAGATTCCGGGCGTGGAGCTGATCCTGACCCGGCTGCATGCCGGCGGCAAGTTCAGCAACCGCAACTACACCTTCTCCGGTGGCTTGCACGGTGTAGGCGTAAGCGTGGTCAACGCGCTGTCGACCAAGGTCGAACTGTTCATCAAGCGCGAAGGCAGCGAGCACCGCATGGAGTTTCGCGATGGCAACGCCGCGTCCAAGCTGGAAGTGGTGGGTACCGTCGGCAAGAAAAATACCGGCACGCGGCTGCGTTTCTGGGCCGACCCCAAGTATTTCGATACGCCCAAATTCAATGTGCGTGCGTTGCGGCACCTGCTGCGCGCCAAGGCGGTGCTGTGCCCCGGCCTGACCGTCAAATTGCACGACGAGGCGACCGGCGAGCAGGACAGCTGGTATTTCGAAAACGGCCTGCGCGATTACCTGAAGGGTGAGATGGCCGAGCACGAGCTGCTGCCGGCCGACCTGTTCGTCGGTAGCCTGAAAAAAGACACCGAAATCGTCGACTGGGCCGCGGCCTGGGTGCCGGAAGGCGAGCTGGTGCAGGAAAGCTACGTCAACCTGATCCCCACCGCGCAGCATGGCACCCACGTCAATGGCCTGCGTTCGGGCCTGACCGATGCGCTGCGCGAGTTCTGCGATTTCCGCAATCTGCTGCCGCGCGGCGTCAAGCTGGCACCGGAAGATGTCTGGGACCGGGTGACCTTCGTGCTCAGCCTGAAGATGACCGATCCACAGTTTTCCGGTCAGACCAAGGAACGCCTGTCCTCGCGCCAGGCTGCCGGCTTCATCGAAGGTGCCGCGCACGATGCCTTCAGCCTGTATCTCAACCAGAACGTGGAGATCGGCGAGAAGATCGCGCAGATCGCCATCGATCGCGCCAGCGCACGGTTGAAGACCGAAAAGCAGATCGTCCGCAAGAAGGTCACCCAGGGCCCTGCCCTGCCCGGCAAGCTGGCCGATTGCATCAGCCAGGATCTGTCGCGTACCGAACTGTTCCTGGTCGAAGGCGATTCGGCCGGCGGCTCGGCCAAGCAGGCGCGCGACAAGGATTTCCAGGCCATCCTGCCGTTGCGCGGCAAGATCCTCAACACCTGGGAAGTGGCTTCCGGCAGCGTATTGGCCTCCGAGGAAGTGCATAACCTGGCGATCGCGATCGGTTGCGACCCGGGCAAGGACGACATCACCGGGCTGCGCTACGGCAAGGTGGTGATCCTGGCCGACGCCGACTCCGATGGCCTGCATATCGCCACGCTGCTGACGGCGCTGTTCCTGCAGCATTTCCCCGCGCTGGTGGCCGCCGGCCACGTGTTCGTGGCGATGCCGCCCTTGTTCCGTGTCGATGTGGGCAAGCAGGTGTTCTATGCGCTGGACGAAGAAGAAAAGACCACGCTGCTGGACAAGATCGCGCGCGAAAAGATGAAGGGCCAGATCAGCGTCACCCGCTTCAAGGGCCTAGGCGAAATGAATCCGCAGCAGCTGCGCGAATCCACCATCCACCCGGACACGCGTCGACTGGTGCAGCTGACCATCGACGACGGCGAGCAGACGCGTTCGTTGATGGACATGCTGCTGGCCAAAAAACGCGCAAGCGACCGCAAGCAGTGGCTGGAGACCAAGGGCGATCTGGCCTCGCTTGAAGTCTGAGTGCTGGAAACCGATAGCCCCTCTCCCACCCAGGCGAGAAGGCACGGCCTGCGCGCGCCTTCGAGCGCCCGCGCCGCAAGCGCGGGCGGGGCGCAGAGCGGCGTTTGGGTGCGGGCGTATGCACTTGCGAAGTGAGTAGCACGAGGCTTCGCCCGCACCCTCATTCCCCTTCGGAGCACCGTCCGCATCAGGCGGGACAATGTCTCGACGGGAGAAGGAAGCGCCTTGCATGGGCGCTCATTTCGGCGGGCCGCACACACCTGCCTTTGCGTACCACCTCGGTCCGCGCGACATCCATGCCTTCCTGCACATCCACCGGGCTCTGCAGCGGCCTAGCATCGGCGCTTCCCTGCAATCACGTCGATGCCCATGCCCTTCTTTCTCCGTGCCGGCCTGCTGGTCTGCGTGCTGTTCAGCGGGACAGCGCTGGCCGAAGCGCCAGACAAAACCGATAAAAGCGATGCCAAACCCGATGCCGCTGCCGCCAAACAGGCGCCATTGCCGGCCGACGCCAGCGTGCGCCAGAGCACACGCGTGGCTGGCCGCAACCTGAGCTATACCGCCACGGTCGGCACGTTGCCGGTGCGCGATGCGCAGGGCAAGACCACGGGGGAAGTGGTATTCACCGCCTATACCGTCGATGGCAAGGACCGCCCGGTGACCTTCGCCTTGAACGGTGGGCCGGGCGCCGCATCGGTGTATCTCAACATGGGCGCGATCGGGCCGAAGATCGTCGGTTTCGGCGCCGAGGGCGACAGTGCGTCGGCACCTGCCACACTGCGCGACAACCCGGGCACGTGGCTGGACTTCACCGACCTGGTCTTCATCGACCCGGTGGGCACCGGCTTCAGCCGCGCCCTGATCGGCGACGACGATGCCAAGAAGCAGTTCTACAACCCGCAGGCGGATGTGGAATATCTCTCGCGGGTGATCTACGACTGGCTGCTCAAGAACCGCCGCCTGCAGGCGCGCAAATATCTGGTCGGCGAAAGCTATGGCGGCTTCCGCGGCCCGCGCATTACCCATTACCTGCAGACGCAGCTGGGCGTGGCGATGAACGGCGTGGTGCTGGTGTCGCCGTATCTCAACCCGACCCTGGACGACAACGGCGATGTGTCGCCCCTGGCATGGATGCTGACGCTTCCCTCGATCGCTGCTGCGCACCTGGAGCGCCAGGGCCAGCTCAGCGACAGCGCGATGCGCCAGGTGATCGACTACACCCGCGGCGATTACGCGGTGGCGCTGATGAAAGGACGCACCGACCCGCAGGCGCATGAGGCGATGCTGCAGCAGGTCACCCGCATGACCGGGCTGGACCCGGCATATGTGCGGCGCTCCGGCGGACGCCTGGAAACCCAGGCCTATCTGCGCGAAGTGTTTCGTGACAAGGGCGAACTGGGCAGCCGTTACGATTCCAACGTGACCGCCTTCGACCCGTTTCCCAACGATGCCGAACAACGCGCCAACGACCCGCTGCTGGACAGCATCATTGCGCCCACCACCACCGCAATGGTGGACTTCGTCACCCGCGTGGTCGGCTGGAAGATCGATGCGCAATATCGCGCGCTCAACTACGACGTGAACAAGCTCTGGGACTGGAACGACGAGCTTCGCAAGGGCGCAGTGACCCAGCTGCGTCAGTCGGTGGCGATCGATCCGAAGCTGCGCGTGTTGATCGCGCACGGCTGGAACGACCTCTCCTGCCCGTTCATGGGTTCGGTCCTGACGGTGGACCAGATGCCGGCCATGGGCAGCGACAGCAAACGCGTGCAGGTACGCGAATATCCCGGCGGCCACATGTTCTACAACCGCGCCGACAGCCAGGCCGCGTTCCGTGACGACGTCAAGGCGATGTACCAAACGCGCTGAGTGCAGGCAGAGCCGGCCGCACACGCGGCCGGCGACCAAGCCGTCGGGCAGCACCATCAGTTCCGAGTGCCGCGCATCTGCGTTGCCATCGTCAATCTGGAACTGGCAAGCACCGTCGCAAGGACATCAGCCAAGCAGATCTAGCAGCGCACCAGCTGTTACCAATCCCCAATCCCAAATCCCGGCTCCCCAATCACAACGCACCAGGCTCGCTAGCCTTCACGTTCCACCCCAACCACTGGTAGACCTGATAGCGCGCAATGCCCAGGTATTCGTGCAGGGCCACATCGGCCAGCGTGAAGTTGTAGCTCTGCGGCAGGATCGACCAGGTGGCGGTCAGCCAATCGGCGCGCACCGGTGTGGCATCGATGCCGAAATGGCGGAAATACAATTCGGCGCGACGCAGATGCGTGGCCGAGGACACCAGCGCAATGCGATCGGGCCGGTAGGCGCGCAGCAAAGGCTGGCTGAACTGCGCGTTCTGCCAGGTGTTCATGCTCGACGGCTCCATGATCAGATCTGCCCGCGGAATGCCCAGGCCCAGCAAGACACGCTGGTAGACCACCGCTTCGGACAGGCCCAGGCCGCGTGCATCGCCGCCGCTGATCTCGATCTTGCAATCGCCCCCGCTGTGCCGGCATTGCCAGTACAGCCGTGCCGATTCGACGATGCGGCCGTAGGCGAACAGATTGGCTTCGGCCACCGCATCGCGGCCTTCCGGGCGCACGGTGCCGGCACCCAGCAGCACGATGACGTTGCGCGCGCCCCACGCGTTGAAATCGTTGACCCCGGTGCGTTGCAGGTGTTGCAGCATCCAGGAGGGCAACGGACCGCAGCCCACCGCGAACACCAGCAGCAAGCTGGCCAGGCCCAGCACGCGGGAGAACCGCCGCAATCCGCGGCGGTCGATCAACCAGGCAAACCCGAACAACACGCACACCAGGGCAAGCATCATCGGGAAAGGGTCTCACTCATGGCATGCGGGCAACTTGCCGCAAACAGGTCGATACGGCAACGGCGGCGCAGTCTGCCGACGGTGCGTGAGCGCACCGCGGCATCGCTCAGGTCCAGCCGAACAGCTCGAACAGCGTCAGGATCAGATACGCCACGCCGCCAGCGGCCGGGATGGTGAGAATCCAGGCCCAGACGATGCGCTCGATCACCCCCAGCCGCAGCGAACGCGGGTTCTTGGCAAAACCCACCCCCATGATGGCGGTGGAAATGCTGTGCGTGGTGGATACCGGCATGCCGAAATGCGCCGCCACGGTGAGCACCGTCGCCGAGCTGGTTTCTGCGGCAAAGCCGTGGATGGGATGCAGCTTGACCATCTTGTGGCCGAGCGTCTTGATGATCTTCCAGCCGCCCGACGCCGTCCCTGCGGCCATCACCACCGCGCAGGTCAGCACGATCCACATCGGGATACCGGCGCCGGCGGCAAGGCCGGTGCCCGGATGCAGGAACGACAACCAGCTCGGCAAATCGTCCAGCGCACCGGCCGACTGCGCGCCGATCAGGGTCATGGCGATGATGCCCATGGTCTTCTGCGCGTCGTTGTGGCCGTGCGCGTAGCCCATGTACGCGGCCGAGGCGATCTGCGCCTTGCCGAAGAACGCATTGACCCAGCGCGGGCGCGCCAGCCGCCCGATCGGGCCGCCGAGTTTGGACATGCCGGCGATGATCGCCCACAGCAGCACCATCACCAAGATGCCGAGCACGAAACCGGCGATCGGCGAGGTGATCATCGGGACGAACACCTTCCACAACAGGCCCTTGTTCTTGGCCCAGTTGCCGATGTTTTCCGACCAGATCAGCGCGTCCCAGTTGTTGTGCGCCGCGGCCAGGCCGGCGCCGCACAAGCCACCGATCAAGGCATGCGAGGACGACGACGGCAGGCCCTTCCACCAGGTGATCAGGTTCCAGATGATGCCGCCCAGCAGGGCGCACAGGATCACCTGCGGAGTGACGTCGACCACGTTGGTGTTGAGCAGGCCGGAAGCAATCGTCAGCGCCACGGCGGTGCCGGTCAGCGCGCCGATCAGGTTCATGCCGGCGGCCAGCATCACCGCCCAACCGGGCGAGAGCACCTTGGTGGCGACCACGGTGGCGATGGAGTTGGCGGTGTCGTGGAAGCCGTTGATGAACTCGAACACCAACGCGGCCAGGATCACCACCAGAACTAAGGTAAGCACGCGGCGACCTCAGCTGTTCTTCAGCACGATCTGGTAGACCACCACACCGGCCTCGCGGCAGCGGTCGATGGCCTTTTCCAGAATCTCGAAGAACTCCTTGAGCAGGAACATCTGCAACGTGTCCAGCCGGCCGGAATAGATGTCGCGATACAGCTCCAGCATCAGCCGGTCGGCTTCGTTTTCGAGCATGCGCAGCTTGTCGTTGAGCGCGGTCATGCGGTCGATGTTCATGTGCGGCAGGTCGGCCACCATCTCCACCACCACCGCGGCGGCCTGCTCCAGCATCGCGGCGCGCGGAGCGAAGTCGATGTGTTCCAGGTGCTTGGTCGCCAGCGAGTAGCGGTCGGCGAATTTCTCGACCTGCTTGGGAATCTTGTACAACGCCGAGCCCAACGCCTCGATGTCTTCGCGTTCGATCGGGGTCATGAAGCTATCCACCAGCGCCTGGCCGATCTTGTCGGAGGCGGCGCGTTCGCGCAGGCGGGCCAGCTTGAAGGCGTCCAGCGCCGGTTGGCGGTCGGACTCGCGCATCATGGCGTGCAACGCCCTGGTGCTGTCGTAGGCGGCCTGCGCCGCTTCGTTCAGAAGCGCATAGAACTGCTTGCCGGAACCGAAGATGGTCTGCAACGAGAACATGGGTGGACAACTTCCTGCCGTCGAGGGAGAGACGGCGCCAGACGCGAATTATGACCGTTCCATGACCTCTCTGGGTATCTCGCGCCGGGAGCGGCCTTCACATCGACATTTCCCGGCTCGAACCACCCTGTGGTTTGCTACCATGCCCCCGCGCCTTCGGGCGCACCCTATGGAAGACGACCCTATCCCCCCGTGTTGCCGCCCGGCCTGTGCGCCCGCCGGTAGCCCCAGTGCTCCCCCGCCCTCCCCTTCACTAACCGGGGAAGACGCCCGTGGTTGAGTTTTTGATCGTCATCGCCCTGATCGTGCTGAATGGCTTCTTCGCCATGTCGGAGATGTCGTTGATGACCTCGCGCAAGAGCCGCCTGAAGCAGATGGCCGGCTCCAGCAAGCGCGCCGCGCGGGCCCTGGCCCTGGCCGAAAGCCCCGAAAACTTCCTGTCCACGGTTCAGATCGGCATCACCCTGATCGGCATCCTGACCGGCGTGTTCGGCGGCGAGGCGATCGGCGAAGCCATCGCCAGCTGGCTGCAGGGTGTGTTCCCGGCCTTGGCGGGCACGTTCGAACTGGTCGGCAAGCCGCGCCCGTATTCGGTGGTGATCGGCAGCACCCTGGCGGTGGCGCTGATCACGTTCCTGACGCTGATCTTCGGCGAGCTGGTGCCCAAGCGGCTGGCGCTGCGCAATTCCGAAGACATCGCAGGCGTTGTCGCGGTGCCGATGGCCTGGCTGGCCAAGATCGCCGCGCCCGGGGTGTGGGTGCTGGCGCGCTCCACCCGCCTGGTCCTGCGCATGCTGGGCATGGGCAAGGACGAGTCGGCCTCGGTCACCGAGGAAGAGATCCGCATGCTGGTGGCCGAAAGCCACGAGGCCGGGGTGATCGACGCGCACGAGCGCGACATGATGAATCGCGTGATGCGGCTGGGCGATCGTACCGCCGACAGCCTGATGACCCCGCGCAACCGCATCGCCTGGCTGGACGCCAACGCCGAGCCGGAACGCAATCTGCAGGTCATGCGCGAGCACGAATTTTCGCGCTACCCAGTGTACCGCGGCAGCGACCAGGACATTGCTGGGGTGCTGGAAGTCAAATCGCTGGTCACGCGCATGGACGGCCACGGCGCGCACCTGTTCCAGGCGCTGCGCGACACCTTGTTCGTGTCCGAATCCACGCACGCGATGAAGCTGCTGGAAATCTTTCGCGAAGAACAGCAGTCGATGGCGCTGGTGGTGGACGAATACGGCGAAATCCGCGGATTGGTGACCATCAGCGACCTGATGGGCGCAGTGGTCGGCCGTCTGCAGGCGGTGGAAAATACCGACGAGGACGCGCTGGTGGTCACGCGCGCGGACGGCTCGCTGTTGATCGACGGGTCGCTGCCGGTGGAAGAATTGCGCGAAGTCCTCGGTGCCGAACTGCCCGACGCCGACGAGGGCGATTACCACACGCTTGCGGGCCTGTGCATTTACTATTTCGGGCGCATTCCGCAGGCCGGCGAGTTCTTCGATTGGGCCGGCTGGCGCATCGAGATCGTCGACCTGGACGGTGCGCGCGTGGACAAGTTGCTGCTGAGCCGGGTGGGCGACGAGGACAGCGATGACATCGTCGGCTGACGGCGGTGCACCGCACGATGATGCCAGCGAGCAGATGCGCTACCGCAACGAAGGCATCCGCAGCCTGCTGGCAGCCTTCAGCGAAGGTGATCCGGACCAGGTGTTGCGCGTTCGCGAGATCTTGGCCGACCTGCAGCAAAGCGCCTTCGGCGTGTTCCTGTTTCTTGCGATCCTGCCCTCGTTCATTCCGATTCCCGGCGTTGCCGGTGGCATCAGTGGACCGTTGACCATCCTGATCGGGCTGCAGATGATGTGCTGCCTGCGCAAGCCGTGGGTACCGCGCTTCATCGGCGAACGCGGGCCGCGCCGTCGGACCAGCCAGCGCTTCGTGGCCAAACTGGGACCGACGCTGCAACGCCTGGATCGCCTGCTCAAACCGCGGTTGCATGGCATGCTGGACCGGATGCCGGCGCAGCTCCTCACCGGCTTGCTCCTGGTGCTGGTCGGCATCCTGCTGACGCTGCCGATCCCCTTCACCAACTACATCTTCGGCCTGATCCTGCTGCTGTTCGCGCTGGCCCTGCTCGAGCGCGACGGTGCGCTGATGCTGGTGGGCTGGGCAGCTGCGCTGATCTCGGTGGCCGTGTTCGGGGTCACCTCCGACCAGCTGGTGGATCTGATTCGCGATTGGTGGCCGGACGCCTGGCGCTGAGCGCAGCGCGTCCGGCGCGGCGCTTGCGACGCAGTTATTTCAGATCGACCACGCGGTTGTCCGACAGGCTGCCGGTATCGTCGGTGACCGCCGTCATCACGAAATACAGCGCCTTGCCGAGCAGCCCGCTGGGGCCGTCCCAGTATTCGGCCGATTCGGCGCGCACATGGATCAAGCGCAGGTCCGGGTCGTCCTTGCCGCCGGGGAAGAACACCTTCATTGCCGGCGACCACAGTTCGTCGATCTTGGCGCGGTCGTGGACCACGCGTGCGGTGCCGGCTACCGAGACATACGTGTTCTTCGAGGCCGACGCGTAGGCCACGTTGACGCGCGGATCAGCGGCGATTTCCGCCACTTTCGGGCTGTCGGCGGCGGTGGCGAACCACAGGTCGCCGTCGAACTCGACTTCCTGCGTGCCCAGCGGGCGGCTCACCAGTTTGCCGTCGGCCGAGACGGTGGTGAACATCGCGATGTCCACCCCGCGGATCAACTCGGCCAACTGCTTGACGCTCTCGCGGCGTTGCTGAAATTGCATGCTGGTCTTCCCAATGGATGTGCACGCATCACAGCCGATCGCCGCGCAAAGCGACGTGAATCACGCCAAGGTCACGTCCAGCTCGCGGCACGCGGCGGCGGCGGCAATTTCGAAGGAACGCAGACGCGCGGCGTGGTCGTAGATGTTGGCGGTGAACAACAGCTCGTCGGGCGTGTGACGCTCGATGAACTCTGCCACGCCGCGCGCAATCTGCTCGGCATCGCCGAGTACCGTGCACGCCAGTGCACGCTCCACCCCGGCACGCTCATGCGGCTGCCAGAAGCTGTCGATATCGTCGATGGGCGGCGGAATCTTGCCCGGCTTGCCGCGGCGCAGATTGACGAAGCTCTGCTGCTGGGTGGTGAACAGACGGCGTGCCTGCGCCTGCGTCTCGGCCGCCACCACATTCAGGGCCAGCATCACGTGCGGCTTGGCCAGCTGTGCGGACGGGCGGAATTCGCGGCGATAGATCGCCACCGCGTCGTCCATCGCGTCGGGTGCGAAATGCGAGGCGAACGCGAACGACAACCCCATCGCGGCGGCAAGGCGTGCGCTGAACAGACTCGACCCCAGCAGCCACACCGGCACCTCCAGCCCGGCGCCGGGCACGGCCTGCACCAGTTGCCCCGGCACCGCCGGCGCGAAATAGCGCATCAGTTCGGCCACGTCCTGCGGAAAGTGATCGGCGCTGTCGAAATAGCGGCGCAAGGCGCGTGCGGTGGGCTGATCGGTGCCCGGCGCACGGCCCAGGCCCAGGTCGATACGCTGCGGATACAACGAGGCCAGCGTGCCGAATTGTTCGGCCACCTGCAACGGCGCGTGGTTGGGCAACATGATGCCGCCGGCACCCACGCGGATGGTCTTGGTGCCGCCGGCGACGTGACCGATCAGCACGGCGGTGGCGGCGCTGGCGATGCCTGGCATGTTGTGGTGTTCGGCCAGCCAGTAGCGCTGATAGCCCCAACGCTCGGCGTGCTGGGCCAGATCGAGCATGTTGGCGAAAGCGTGGGTGGTGTCGCTGCCTTCGCAGACCGGCGCCAGATCGAGCACGGAAATGGGGGTCATCGAATGACTCCGGAAAGAGTGATATGCCAGAGATGGGGCTGGCCCGGCGGCATTGCCAGCGGCCTGTTGGGTGCCGTGAGGGATTACAGCATTCCAGCAGTCGGACAACGCATGGGGTGCACGGGCTTGGTTCCACTCGCGACAGCGGCGTTGTTGAGCTTGCTGCTGACAAGGGCGGTGCGGGCGCGATTGTGAGGAAGAGTGCTGTTGCCTGGTCGGCTGCGCGCACCTTGGATGCCCAGTGCCCTCTTGCCACAGACGAACGCATTGACCGCGCGACGAAGTGTGCCCGCTGCGGCATCTGGACGCTGGCTATGATGAGACTGCCCTATCTGCGCCTGCCTGCCCATGTCTCCGAGTGTTTTAGCGCCCCCCGAACAGCCCTCGCCTTCCGCGCAGATCGCCGCCCGGATCGACCGGTTGCCCGCCAGCGCCACGCTGTGGCGGCTGGTGGGGTTGCTGGCGCTGGGCGGGTTCTTCGAGTTGTATGACCTGTTCCAGACCGCCTACATCAGCCCCGGGCTGATTGGCGACGGCATTTTTGCCAGCGGCGCCGATGGCGCGTTCGGCATGTCCGACCAGGCCGCATTCGCGGCGGCCACCTTCCTTGGGTTGTTTGTCGGTGCCGCGCTATTGAGCCCGTTTGCCGACGGGTTCGGGCGCCGCCCGGTGTTTACCTTCGCCTTGATCTGGTACACCGCTGCGACCGTGGCGATGGGTCTGCAAAGCACTGCCAGCAGTGTGATTGTGCTGCGCTGTGTGGTCGGCATCGGGTTGGGAATCGAACTGGTCACCATCGATACGTATCTGTCCGAACTGGTACCGCGGCACATGCGCAGCGCGGCGTTCGCATTTGCCTTTTTCGTGCAATTTCTGGCGGTTCCGACGGTCGCGCTGACCGCGTGGATGTTGGTGCCGTTTGCGCCGCTGGGCATGAGCGGCTGGCGTTGGGTGGTGTTGCTCAGCGGTGCGTTTGCGCTGGCGATCTGGTGGCTGCGCAGCCGCTTGCCGGAATCGGCGCGCTGGCTGGCCGCACACGGCCGGCATGCAGAAGCCGATGCAGTGGTGACCGAACTGGAAGCGCGCTGCTGTGGCGTGCGCCGTATCGCGGGCGCATCGGGATGTTGGTGGTCTTCCATGTGTTTCAGGCGATCGGCTTCTTCGGTTTCGGCAACTGGTTGCCTGCGCTGATCTCGGCGCAGGGCACCGGGGCCGGGGTGACCAAAAGCCTGGCGTACTCGTTTGCGATCTCGTTGGCCTACCCGCTGGCGCCATTGCTGTTGCTGCGTTTTGCACAGCGCTGGGAAAACAAATGGCAGATCACCGCATCGGCGCTGGGCGCTGTTCTGTTCGGTGGGCTGTTCGAGTTGCAGCATCAGGCCGTCGGCATGGTGCTGTGCGGGGCGATGGTCGCGTTCTGCAACGCCTGGATGAGCTTTGCCTATCACGGCTATCAGGCGGAGCTGTTCCCGACCGGCTTGCGTGCACGTGCAGTGGGCTTCTGTTATTCCTTCAGTCGCCTCTCCACGGCGGTGAGCAGCGTGCTGATCGGCTGGTTGCTGACGCAGGTTGGCAGCCACGGGGTGCTGGCCTTCATCGCGCTCAGCATGTCGATCGTGGCGAGCGTGATTGCCGCGTTCGGGCCGCGCACGCGCAATCGGGCGCTGGAAGAGATTGCGGGATAAAACGGCTGGCCCAGTGACCAGACGCACGCCTGGCGTGCGCAGCCGGTGCGCCGCGTGACCGGCCCATCCGGTGCCTGCGTGTCTTCGAGCGAGCCCGATGATTGCGCGCTATGTACTGTCAGCGACTTGCAAAGCCACCGACCCGCCAGCGTGTGACCGGCCTAGCGCACATCGTACGGCGTGGCAATTTCCGACGAACTGATATGCACCCGCCGAACAGGCGCACCATCCAAGTTCACCGTGCGATCGGCCACGGCGGCCAAGCTGGTGCGATGCGAAACCACCAACAGCACGGTATCCGGCAAACGCGCGCGCAAGGTGCTCAGCACCTGATGTTCGGCATCGGCGTCCAGCGCGCTGGTTGCTTCGTCCAACACGGCCAGGGTCGGCCGACGCAGCAGCACCTGCGCCAGCAACAGGCGTTGCGATTCGCCGCCCGAGAGGCGCCCGTCCTGCGCGTTGATCGGCGTGTCCAGGCCTTGCGCATCGCGCTGCAGCCGCGAACATAGGCCCACATCGGCCAGCACCTCCCACATGCATGCGTCGGACGCTGCGGGCAGCACCCACTGCAGGCAGTCGCGCACCGTGCGCTGCCACGGCCGCACGCCCTGGCCGATGTAGGCGCTGTGTCGCACCAGATGTCGATATGCCGAGAATGTCAGCCGTCGTCCGCCCATGTGCGCCACGAACTGCGCCGGCGGCGTCTGCCCGGAGAGCACATCCATCAGACTGCTCTTGCCCACGCCGGAGGCACCGACCACCAGGGTCATCTGGCCTGGTACCAGCAATATCGATTCGATCGCGCATTGGGGCAGTGGCGGCGCCAGCCCGATGTGTTCGATATGCAGCGCAGCCGTGAGTGGTTCGGCCATTTGCTCCGGAACGTGTACCCGCGCAGCGTCCAGGTCGACATAGCGGCGCCACAGCTGCAGCGCCGGCCACGCCGAACGCAACTGCTGAAGGCTCTGCCGCGTGGTGACCAGGTACGGCAGCAGACGGCCGAGCAATAGACTGACGGTGATCAGCGCAGCACGCTCGCCCCCCTGCCAGCGATTGGCCAGCACCAGGATGCCGGCGATGGCGACTACCGCGGCAAGTTCCAGCAGCAGGCGGCTGCCGGCAACCAGTGCTTGCTGTTGCGCATACCCGTGCCCCAGTCGCGCCGAAATGCGCTCGTAATGGCGGGTTTCGAGGCCTTCGCGCTGAAACGAGCGTACGTGGCGCAAGCGACGCGGAAAATCTTCGCTGAGCCAGAACAGTTGCGTCATATCAGCCACATACGCGCGGCTGATGCGTGCCTGTGCCCGACTGCTGGAGAAGCGCAGACCCAACCCTGCCAGCACCGCCAGCAGTGGGGTGGTGATCAACAGCACAGGTGCAATCAGCACCGCGATGCACACGCTCACCAGCGCAGTGATGGCCGCGACCAGCAGCTGCAGCACGGCGCTGAAGCCTTGCGTGGCGATCTCGATGTTGTACGTGAGCACGTTGGCGATTTCTGCCGAGCTGGCCCCGGACAGGGCCGGCAACGGCGCATCGATCAATGCCGCATGCACGCGTGCGCGCAGACCGATGGCATAGCGGCTGGTCAACTGCGCGGCCAGTCGCGCGCTCTGCCAGCGCAACACGGCAAACAGCAGGCTCACCGCAATGAACAGGCACGCCTGCATCGCCAGCCCGCCCGGCAAGGCCAGGCGATAGCCCGCCAGTTGCACGCTGTGGCCTGGCTGCACCAGCGGCAGCAGGCACACCGCCACCACGCTGCCGGCCAACGCGGCAGCCAGCGACAACGCGACGTAAAGCGCAATCATCGGCATGTCTGCAGGCACCAGCGTGCTCGCGAACTGGTGCAATGCAACGCGCATGCGCCGGATGGCGGTCATCGCCAGCGGCTCATTCGTGCGCAACATGCAGGCGCCAGTGCGCGATGCGGGTCTGCGGACCGGTGGCGTTCCAGGAGGCTTGCATACGGCCACTCATTGCAACAGCTGCAGCAGCGCATCCACCGATGCCTGCGGATGCGTGCCACGGTGCAAGGTGAACATGCCGATGCGCCGCACCTGTTCGACGAAGCGCTGCCAGCCGGGCTGACCGGCGGCGTACGGTTGATCGTGGGCCAGGCAGGCGGCGACTTGCTCCCCAGGCACCGCGACCAGGCGCTGTGCCGATGCGATGGCCGGCGACCTGGACACCATCACGACCGCATGCAACCGCATCGGCTTGGGCGCGAGATGCGCGTGGCGATGGCGAAGATCGACCTCGAATTTTTCCACGCCGCTGCGACGCCGGATCACCGGCGATGCGCTGATCCATGCGCGCGTGGGCGCGTCGACCAGGCCCAGCGCTTCGGCACGCAGATGCAGGAAATTGGCCACACCGGTGGTGAGCAGGCTATCGGGCGCCACAAAGACACCGTCTTCGGCGACAAAGTCCAGGCCATGCAACAGGCTATGCAAGGCCAAGGTCGATTTCCCCGCACCGCTGGCGCCAAGCAGCAACACGCTGCGTCCGCGTCGACCTACACAAGCGCCATGCAGCGGCACCAGCCCAATGCCACGCGCAGCCAGCAGGAATACGGCGAATTCGATCAGTTCGTAACGCACGTGATACGCGTGGGCAAGCATGTCCTCGGACACCACCAGCATCGCGCGGCGCTGTGGCACCGAGAGCATCAGGTAATTGCACGCATCCACGACGCCGCACAGCAGGCCGCCGCTGGCGTGCGTGCGCACAGGCGGCGGCTCGGCATCGGTGCGGCCCGGCGCACGCGGCAGCAGGTCCAATGTGACATGAAATTCCGGAGCGCCCGGCAGCCGATGCGCGGGCAAACCCGCGTAGGCGGCATCGACCAGCGCCAGCAGTGCTTGGCTATCGCTGTGGAAATGAAACAGCGCGCCGAGAATCTGCCGGCGCACGCCCAAGCGCCGCGGGCGATGCTCGCCGAACGGATCTGCCGCTACTGCGGCCCCTGCTGCGATGGCGGCTGAGCCATCGTTCAGCGGCGTGTGTTGCGCCCATGCAGCCGACTGCGGCATGCCTTCATCCGATGCACTGAATCAGCCGATGGGTGCCGCTTTCCTACAGAAAGGTTGCCTCGCCGCAGCCTTGCCCGCATGCAACGCGACGCAACCAAAGCGGCCTGCATCCGCACCTACTGCCGAGCCGAATGCCGGTGTCTGCGCACGCCGCTGCTGCGCCCGCCTGGCGAGAGAACGAGAGCCTTGTGCCGATGGTAAAGATCCAGGTCAGTCATTCGTATTTCCTGCGTTACGACCCCAAGCAATGGGAGCGCGGCAAGCCGTATCCGCCATTGGCGACGTTGCAGATCGCAGCGCTGCTGCGCGAGCGTGGGCATGCAGTGAGCCTGTTCGATGCAATGCTGGCCAACGATGTGGAGGACTACACCGCCGCACTGCGCGCTGCGCAGCCGGATCTGGTTGTTTTCTACGAAGACAACTTCAACTTCCTCACCAAGATGTGCCTGAGCCGGATGCGCGAGGCCGCCTGCCGCATGATCGCGCAGGCCCGTGCCGCCGGCTGCCGCGTGCTGGTGGCCGGCTCGGATGCGTCCGACAACCCGGATGCGTTCCTGGCCGCAGGCGCGCATGCGGTGTTGATCGGCGAAGGCATCGCCCCGTTGATCTCGTTGCTGGAGCGCATCGAAGCGAAGCCGGATATCACCACCGACCACTGGCTGGAGGGAGTTGCGCAGATCGCCACCAGCCAGCCTGCGGCAGTGCGCGTGCATCCCGGCGCGCAACCACCGGACGCACGGCTGAGCGGCCTGCCGGCATGGGACCTGGTGGATATGCCGCGCTACCGGCGCTTCTGGCAACAACGGCATGGCCATTTCAGCTTGAACATGGCCGCCTCGCGCGGTTGCCCGTTCCGTTGCAACTGGTGCGCCAAGCCGATCTGGGGCAATCACTACAAGCGGCGCGGCGCCGAAGAGGTGGCCGCAGAGATGATCCACCTCAAACGCACCTTTCGGCCGGACCATATCTGGATGGCCGACGACATCTTCGGCTTCCATATCGATTGGGTGGAGACCTTTGCGCAGCAATTGAGCGATGCCGACGGCGCGGTTCCCTTCACCATCCAGACCCGTGCCGACCTTGCCAGCGAACGCATGGCCGCAGCGCTGGCGCGCGCCGGCTGCGTGGAGGCCTGGATCGGTGCGGAAAGCGGCAGCCAGCGCATTCTCGACAAGATGACCAAGGGCACCCAGGTCGGCGAGGTCATCGCCGCACGTGAGCGCCTGGGCACGCAGGGCATCCGCGTGGGTTTCTTCATCCAGCTGGGCTATCTGGGCGAGGAACTCGACGACATCCTGGCCACGCGCGCATTGGTGACGCAGGCCAATCCGGACATCATCGGAGTCAGCGTGTCGTATCCCCTGCCCGGCACCAAGTTCTACGAAGAAGTAAAGAATCAGCTGGGCAGCAAGACGCACTGGCAGGATAGCGACGACCTGGCGATGATGTTCCGTGGCGCGTACGACTCCGAGTTCTATCGCAGCGTCCGCGATCTGCTGCACAGGCAGGTCGATCTGCAAAAGGCGCGTGCCACGATCACGGCCGATGCGTTCGCGCAGGCGTCGGAGCAACTGGAAGCACACTGGTCTGCCTTGATCGCCAGTGAGGCCCGGCACCGCAGCGAGCCGATGACCCCCAGTGCTGCGCGTCAGCCACGCCACCTGAGCACCGTCCTGGTGGGCTAGCGCGCGATCGTTTCCACACTTTTCTATCGACACCTTGCCTGACCGGACCACGCGCATGCAGCCCTCCCTTCGCACCATCAAGCACCGCCTGCACACGGCGACCGAACGGCTGGCTCTGGAGCTGGCCCAGCCAGGCGATGCACTGCCGCAATGGGACCGGCTGCAGTGGCAGCTGGCGGCAGCGGCAGCGGCCGCGCACGGCGTTTCGCCGCTGTTGCAGCGCCGCTCGTTGTGGCAGAACGCCGAATGGAATGCCTTCCTGAGCGAACAGCGCAGCCATGTCGAAGACCGCCATCGGCGCATCGCGCTGCTGCTGACTCGTATCGATACCGCTGCCCGCAGCGTGGGCGTCGCGCTGGTGGGATTGAAAGGAACCGCTTTGCATCGACTGGGTGTGTATCTGCCTGGCGACCGCCCGATGGCCGATATCGATCTGCTGGTGGAACCCGACGACGCGCCTGCAGCGGCGGCGTTGTTGTGCGAACTGGGCTACGTCGCTTCTTTCGAGCAGTGGAAGCACCAGGTATTCAAGCCGCAGCACGGCGAGGCAGTGGCCGGGCTAGGCGAACACCGCGATGCGCCGATCAATATCGAGCTGCACACGCGCATCCAGGAACGTTTGCCGGTGAGCAGCGTGGAGATTACTGACCGAATCCGGCCGGAGCGGCCGCAACCGGGCTTGAATCCCTATCCATCGATCGGCGCATTGATGTGTCACTTGCTGCTGCATGCGGCAGGCGGCATCTGCCACCGCACCATTCGCCTGATGCATCTGCATGATCTTGCCTTGCTGGCAACGCGCATGGGCCCGCGCGATTGGGAGCAATTGTGGGAAGACAGCGCCATGCCGCCATGGTGGGCGTTGCCGCCACTGCTGTTGCTGCAGCGCTATTACCGCGCTGTGGTGCCAGCCGCGGTGATGGCGCGCCTGCATGCTGACTGTCCTGCGCTGCTGCGCATGCGAGCAGCCCGGCAAACGCTCACCGCCGCATCGTGCTCGAACCTGTGGTTATCGGCGCTGCCTGGCATCGAATGGTCGCGCTCGTTGGGCGAAGCGCGGCAGTATCTGCACAGCCGTGTGGTGCCTTCGGCAGAAAGCCGCAAGGAGCGCGCGGACATGCTGCAGACCCAGTTATGGCTGCAGGATCAGCCATGGGTGCGCCAAACCCAGGCCCGCCGCCTGGTGACGCGCCTGACCAGACCGGTGCCGCGCACGGACATGTTGTACGTGGTGCGTGCGGCGCTGGATGGCTATCTGCAGCCGGCGTGAGGCTGCGCTAAGCGCGGCTAACAAAACGTAGCGAGCAGCCGTCAGGTGGGCGCGGACGGCGCGCTCAGAACCGCAGCGTACATGTGGCACATGCCGATTCCGAGCACCGGTGGCACCCGGCTGGCGGCTGCACAGTGGTTTTGTCAGCTGCCAAGGAGTTTTATATCCAGCACGCTCCTCGCTCAAGGCACGAGCGCACGAGATCACCGACGATAGCGCCCTGCCTTGCCGCGCACATCAACGCACTTCAGGCAGCGGCCGCTGCTCGCACAGCCGGCGATACAACTGCTCGAACAGGCGCGTGGTCAATGCCGCATCTTCGCGGACGGCGCGGCATTGCGCCGCCCAGGCAAGGCGCAAGCGCAGTTCGTCGTCGCCGAGCACCTGGCGGATGGCCTCTGCCATTCCGGCCCAGTCGCCCGGCGGCACCGCCAATGCACACACAGGGGCCCACTCGACCAGATGCCCCACCGCAGTTCCCACCGTAGGAACCCCTGCAACGGCAGCTTCCAGCAGCACCAGCGGCCCGGCTTCGTGCAGCGAGGACAGCACCAGCAGATCGGCCGACAGCATGATCGGGCGCAACTCGCGCTGGGTCTTGAAACCGAGAAAACGCACCTGTTGCTGCACGCCGAGCTGCTGCACCAGGCGCTGCATGGCACCGCCCAATGTGTCGACGCCCACCATGTCCAGGGTGAAGGCAACGCCGGCGCGCTTGAGTGCGGCCATTGCCTGCAACAAGGTGGCCTGATCCTTGACCGGATTGAGGCTTGCCACATGCAGCAGGCGCGGGGTCGGCCCGGTACGGGCGCGCGGCGCTGCAGGCGGCCAGGCGCGCAGATCCACGCCCAGCGGTACGCGTTGCGCAGCAATGCCCAGTGCCTGCAGCGAAGCGATGATGGGCGCGCTGGCAGCCGTTACCTGGTCGGCAAGCCGCAGGATCATCGCCTCGCGCAGACGCCCTCGCCATCTGCGGCGGCCGCCGTAATCGATGCGATGCAAGGCCACCAACTCGCCGCCGGCGATATGCACCATGCTGGGACGGCGTAGCAGCTTGGCGGCAGTGACCGCGATCAAGCTGCAATAGCCGGAAAAAATCGCCTGAATCACAGCGAACGGTTCGCGCCGGTGCTCGTCGCAGATGGCGGCAATTGCGCGCAGCCGCGTCCGACGCGCGCCGATGTTGTGCACCGTGGCACCGCGCAGGCGCCAGATGCCCGGCTGCGGCTCTTGATGCAGCACGAACACGTGCACGTCATGGTTGCGTGCCAGCCACTCGATCAAGGTCAGGAACACCGGGATCACGCGGACTTCCCCGCTCCGATCCACACCACCTGGCACCACCAAGGCCAGCTTCATGCGGTGCGCTCCGGCGTGGTCGCGCGCAAGTGCGTATAAGCCTGCGCCCAGCGCCGGCCCACTGCGGCAAACGACAGGCGCGCGTCGAAATGGGCACGCACCTGTGCGCGCGAGGGGCGTTGCCGACTGACGCGCAGCAACAGTTCCGACAATGCCGATGCATCGCCGACCGGCCACAACTCGCCCATTGCGCCGTCATCGCTGAGCGCACGAAACGACGCAATGGCCGTCAGCAGCGGCAGGCAACCGCAGGCATAGGCTTCCAGTGCGGCATAACCGCAACTTTCTGCATGGCTGGCAGAAACAAACAAATCCGCCGCACGCAGCAGCTCCTGCACGTGTGCGTGCTCGACCTTGCCGAGCAAGTGGACGCATCTGTCCAGCTGTGGGTCGGCGCGCAGGCGCTGCTGCACCTGCGCCATCAGTGGCGCCTGGTCGAACACGCACCACAACCGCAGACCGGGCAACGCACGCGCAGCCAGGGCCACTGCATCGAGCACACAGAGCGGGTCCTTGGCTGGACTGAAATGGCCGATCCACACCACACAAGGGTCACCGTGCACCCGCGTCTGCTCGCGTGCCTGCAATCGGTCGCCCGGGGTGAAGCGGCTGCTGGATTCGGGGATGGCATACAGCTGCGTGCTGCGGCGAAACAGGCGCGCACGCACGAACGGCCGCGCCAGCTCCAGCGAGGTGAACGCGATGCCGGCTGCGGCCGCGTAGCGTGCGCGCCACAGGCGCCTGGCCCACCAGCGTGGTGGCCGGTTGGCATGATCCTGCAGCAGAATCGGCAGCTGCGGCAGCAGGCGCGCCAGACGCCGCGCGTCGCCGGCGAATTCCAGACCATGTACATGCAGCACATCGGCATCGATCTCGTGCAGCAATGCGGCTAGCGTACCGGCGCGGACTGCGCTGCCACGCTGGTGCAGATCGACGAAGCGGTAATCCACGCCCTGGTGGCGCAACCTGGTGTTCAAGGCGGAGGCCTGGATCACCGACACCTGCACGCCAGCACTGGCGACAGCTTCGGCGATATCTGCCAACGTCGGCCATTGCGCGAACACCTGCTCCACGTTCAGGCCATCGGGCGTGGGAACCAGATTCAGCTGTGCGACGTGCAGGCTCATAGGGCCGGCAGCGCCTGGATGGCGATCGACGCAACGTCGCTGCTGCTTGCCGCTGCGACCGCAGCGTGCCGCTGACGGGCAGTAACCCACGCACAGACAGCCACTGCGGTGTGCAAGATCTTGCTCACGCGACCCGTCGCAGCCGTAGCACCAGCGCAACCGGCACCTGCAGCGCCATCTTGTCGAAACGTGCCCCGGCCGGGATATCCGCGGGATCCAGTATCGGCTCGGACACGGCTTCGATCGCGAACCCGAGTGCGGTGCATGCCGAATGCCAGTGGCTATAGAGATGCGGGGTGTGGCGGACCGCGTAGTGCTGCCCATCGGCCTTGAAGTCGCGCCGCCAGCCCAGCGCGTGGCCGATCGGGTGGACGTCGCTGCACAGCACGATGCCGCCGACGCGGGTGACGCGATGCAGTTCTTCCAGCGCCGGCCATAGCTGTTGCAGGTGCCCCACCACCAGACCGCACACGCTCAGGTCGGCCACCGTATCGGGCAACGGCAGATGATCCAGGCTGCCTTGTTGCAGAACGATGCGTGCGGCCGGCCAGTCCTGTGCGAGCTCGGTACCGGCACGGTGCAGCATCTGCGGCGACAGGTCGACACCGGTCACTTGCCGGGCCCCACGGTGCAGTGCGTGCAGCATGTAGCGGCCGCTGCCGCAGCCGGCGTCCAGCACGTGCTGGCCCTGCAGGCTGGATGGCATCAGTGCGAGCATGGCGCGCTCTTCGGCCAGCATCACCGGGTTGTGCGCGTGCGGTGGATACGCCTGCGCCCACAGTGCGTAGGCAGCAGCGGGCTCGAGCACCGGCACTGCGCTCACGAAAGCGCTCCATTGGCAACCGGCGCATGGGTAACCTGCGCGGCGGCCTGCGCCGGCTGCTCCTGCGTTAAACGCTGAAGACCGGGTTCGAGCGCCAGCACCGCGGGGTCGGCCAGCGTGGCATCGAGCAATTTGGGCCGTCCGTCCAGCAACACCGGCACGCTCCGGATGCCGGCCGCGCCGAACCACGGCGCAAAATCCGGATCGGCGATGCGCGGCTTGCCATCGCGAATCACCGCACGCAAGTCGCTGCGCGTGCAACCGATGATGCTGCTGGCAGGTTCGCCGCCGCGGTCGCGCACGATCAACACATCTGCAGCGGCTCCAGGCGCGATCCGCCCACGCGTTGCCATGCGCAGGATACGCGCACAGTCACTGGTGACCATGCCAAGCAGTTGGTCCGGTGCCAGTCCGCTCCGGCTGGCGACCTGCAGTTCTTCCAGCAGGTCGCGCGCGCCGCTGATGCGCGAATCGTTGCCCAGCGCCAGCCGGCCGGCCATGCACAAGCGCCACGGATCGAGCGTGCGGCCGAGCAGCGCCTGATTGCTGGACGGACACCACACCACGGCTGCGCCACGCGCGATCACGCGCTCGACATCCTGCTCACCCATGCCCACGCCGTGGATCAACACCGTGTTGGCGGCCAGGCAGCCGAGCCGGTCGAGTTCGTCGAGCTCGGCACGCGCCACCGCATCGGTGCCTTCGGCCAGATGGATCATCCAGGGATGCGCTGGCAGGGTCGCGGCAAAGCTGCTTTGTACGGGCGGGCCGTAGCCTGTCCACCCCAATGCGTAGCTCCAGCCGAAGTCGCGCAGCAGGCTCACCGGGAAATTCGCTTCGTCCAGCGTGGCGTGCCATGGGTCGTGCTGGGCCACGCACGTGACGCCGGCCAACAGGTTCTTCAAACCGCCATGGCGCAACCGCACTGCCTTGGGCACACGCAGTGCGGCAGCCACGTCCGGATGCTGGAAATGCGCCTGAAATGCCTGGATCCACGCGTAGCTGTTGCGAAACGGCGCGGCCTGCGGCAGCGGCGGCACGCAGTTGACCTGCAGATGTTCGTGCGCATTGATCAGGCCCGGCGCCAGCACATGCCCTTGCAGATCCATGCGCACGGTGCCGGTGCCCAGCGTGCCGCCGAAGCGCCCCGCGCGGATCGTCACTGCGGCACGCGACGGACCGGCCTGGGTGATCGCACGTGCGCCTTGCAGGCAGACATCGGCCATGGCCATCGACTGCTCCACTCAGCGCTTGCGCATCACGATCAGAAAGTGATCGCCCATGTCGCGCAGCAGCGGCAGCCCGCCCCACCGGTCGTCGCAGCGCCCCAGGCGCTCGGACAGGCGTGGATTGCGTTCGCAAAACTCCACCAGATACGGCGGCGGCAGGAACAGGCTCAAGGCGCGGTAGCTGTCCAGGGCGAAGTGCGTTTCGAATGCACGGTAGAACTCGCGCGGCAGGTGGTACCAGGTCCAGATGGTGTGCCCATTCATGCCCACCGCAATTGCGCCTTTGGCGGCACGCACCGCCGCGCGCCTGAGGCGCCCACGCAAGGCGTAATGGCCAATTTCCCACGGGCAGATCCGCCCGATCACCGAAAACACCAAGCAGCCGTCCGGGCGCAGCAGGCGCGCGCACTGTGCGGCAACGGCCGGCAGATCGGGCGCGCAATTGAGCGGGCCGAAGTTGGAGTACATGCCATCGAAGCTGCCTTCCAGCCGATCGAGTTGCTGGATGCCGACATGCGCGGTGGTGAGGCGTTCTTGCAGGCCGTGCGTGGCAGCGCGATGGCGGGTGCGCTCGACCATGGCCGGCGACCAGTCGGTGGCCAGCACGGAATATCCGCGGCGCGCGAATTCGCCAGCATCCAGGCCGGTACCGCAGCCCAGATCGACCAGCCGCGACCCCACCGGCAACTCGCTCGCTACGGTGTCCCACAGCGTGGTGCGCATGCGCTGGATCAGCGCGTTGTTGCCGCGGGGACCATCGTAGTCGGGAGCAACGCTGTCGAAAGCACGTTGCGTTTCCAGCAGTTGCTCCGGCGCGACAGTGCCGCCCCGCGCCGCATGCTCACTGAGTGACGACATGCGCAGCCTCCCACACCCGTCCTATTGTTTTCACCACACACTCTCCGGTCGCAACGCCACCAATGCGGCATCGCTTGATAGACCCGTGAGTGCGCGATGTTGCCGGTTTGGTTGCAGCGCACTGGATGGTGGCCGAGCTGGCACAGGCAATCACACCCAAGATGCATGCATTGGCCAAACGCGCCGCACGCGATGCACGGTCTCGCTTTCGCTCGCGTATCACCCGGCGCCTGCTGCATGCGAGAACGCATTCCCCAGATTGCGCCGAGGCACCACTGCAGCGTCACACACCAGCGTGTGCAGGAGTCCGCGCACGACGACGCACCGCATTGCGCAGCACCGCGGCCAGCACGCCCAGCCCTGCGCCGGCCAGCAGGCCGGCCGCCCAGACGGTGATCGCATTTGGATACGCCTGGCGGTCGGGCACGTACAGCGGCCACGCCAGCGAGGTCTGGTAGGTGTAGCGCGCGGTGAGCCGGGCGACGAGGTCGTCGCGCTCGGTCTTCAAGGCGCGAATCGTGGTGTTGCTGTCGGTGAGCAACACGCCCGCCAGCACCTGTGTCGGCGTGGCGGAAGCCCCTCCCTGCCCGGCCTGCAATTGCCGCTGCAGCTGCTCGCGATGGCTGGTGGCCGCGCGCAGATCCTCGCTCAAGCCCTGCAGGCGGGCGCGCGCAAGATCGAGCGCAGCTGCATTGGTGTCACCGTTCAGTATCTGCAGTTGCGTCACGGTGGCCGTGGCCAGCGTGCGCGCCTGCTGCGCCGATTCAGCCCGGATGGTCACACCGATCAGATTGGCGTAAGGGTCGGGGTCCGGCTTCAGGCTGCCGCGATACAGCTGCGCGGCGCGGCTATCGAGCGGCACCTGCGCCTGACGCAACACCGCATCCTGAAACAGCCGCGTTTTCATGCGATCGATCACGCGCTGAAACGGTTCGACCTTGGGGTCGCGGCCAGCAGGAGTCGGGCCGATTTCGCCAACCTGGATCCACGCGGTTGCCTCCCATTGCGGTTTGGCCAGGCGGGTGAAGGCGAAGGTCAGGCCCAGCACCACCACCAGCGCTACCACTGCCCAGCGCCATTCCCGGCGCAGGATGCGCCACAGGTCGATCAGATAGATTTCGTCGTGTTGATTCATGGGCGTGGCTCTGCAACGGGGCGAATAATGACGTGCTGCCCGCTCACGCGGCAGACGGATGTGCGGACAGGCGGTTGGGCAGCAGCACCGTGCAGGCATGCAGCACCAGGCACAGCGCGATAAAGCCGAAGTTGGTCCATGTGAACGCCTGTGGCGCGAAGGGCGACATCAGGCAGGCGTAGGCCATACGCAGGAAGATCAGCACATGGAAGATCGACAGCGAGCCATTGAGGCGGCGCACGCTCCAGACCAGCCCGGCGTACAGGGCCAACATTGCAAGCAAGGCACCGGCAGCGCCCCACGCCATCAAGAACGGAAAGAACTCGGTACCTACATTGATGTTGGGCGCATCCAGCGGAATGCTGGTCCCGGCGGTGGAAATCGAACCACTGAACGGCACCAGTTGATTGATCAGGAAGCTGGCGTTGAGGTAGCCCTTTGCCAGCATCGCACCGAAGTTATACGGCCCTGCGCTGATGTAGAGCAGCAACCATTGCACGCCCTGCGGCATGGCACGGTAGAACGCGCTGAACGGCAACGCCACGGTGGCCAGGGAACCGGAGCGCAACGCGCCAAGGATCGAAAACACGCCACCGCCGGCCAGCACGAGCAGGCCAATGGTCTTCCACGGCAGCCGACGCGCCGGATCGCGCCGCAGCAGCATCACCAGCACGAACGAAAACAGGCCAGCGAAGATGCGGTTGCGATCGATCACCACGATCGGAAACACGAATCCCAACGTCACCATCGCCGCACGCAGCCCACGATGGCGTACACACAACAGGGCGATCGGCGGCAGGATCCAGCACATATTGGAGATGTGCCGCACATGCGCACGCAACGGGCTCAAGGTGGCGTACGACGCTGGATCGCTGAACAACGGAATCGGAAACAGCACCAGGTCGGCGATGCAGAACACCGTCACCGCCGCGGCCAGTACCATCGCCAGGAATGCATCGCGGGTACCGGCGTAACGGTAGTGGCGAAAGCGTTCCGACCAAGGGAGCTTTGGGCCAACCAGTAGATCCAAACATAATATCCCACCAGCTGCCGCAATCAGCAAAACGAGTCCCGCGCGATAACCACTCGGTAACTCGTAGGTCACAAATGTGACTCCACAGCTAATAAAAATCGCTGGAATCAAGTATGTCGACGGTCTTCGTAGAAAAAAAACAATTGACAGACTCACCTTGCAATCCATGGCTTGTCCGTTAAAACCGCAATCAAGCGTCGCATTATGTATACCGCCAGATGCCAAAAAACCCCTAACCAGTTTGATTTCAAGAAAGAAACTTTCGCTCTTATAAGACTGTGCTGCGCACGCAACAACCAAAATTCCGCGCCCAAAAAATACTTAGCGCCGCGCTCCGCAACAGATGCAAATTCACTCAAGTTATCAATTCTTTTTTCCAGATTCCGCGTCTTGCTTACATTGGTACCGTGCAAGCGATAGGCAGAAACAGTTACATCTATGAATGCTAGATAATTACCAGAAACCAGCCTGATAAAGAGATCCCAATCCTCGACCCTGAGTGACTCATCCCACCTCATACCTTCATCAAAAGCATTGTGCCTAAGCATCATAACCGCACCACTGACGGCCCACTTACTAATCACGGCGCGGCGAATTCCAACGTCTGTTCCGTATCGAGCTTTGTTGGCGCGATGAAGATCACACATTGCACTCTCGCAAATCAACCTACCTACTCTATCTACAACGCAAGCATCACCTATGACCGCGGCTTTCCCGGGATTTTTTTCCAGGAACTCAACCTGTGCTTGAATCCCCCAAGGCATCATGTAGTCGTCACTTGCAACGATACGCATGTATTCACCTCGTGCTGTCCGTGCCGCCTCGTTCAGCGTCGCGGACACTCCCCGATTCTCGCGTTGCACGAAGTGCACCGGTAGCCGATGCCCATGATCGCTGATCCATTGACTGATCTTTTCGCCGGTGGCATCGCTGGAGCCATCGTCGATGATCACGATTTCCTTGCATGGATACGGATCTTCCAGGACGCTGTCCAGGCAGCGCTGCACGAAATGCTCATGGTTGAACGCCGGAATCAGTACCGACACCAACGGCCAGCGTGCACGTGCCGATACAGGTGCCTGATCGTTCATGCCGCCCGCTCCAGGTAGCGCCGCACCACCACGATGTTGAACAACAGATACAGCACGTAGTTTGCTGCAAACGCGTACATCGCGCCGATCAGCCCGAACTGCGCGGTGAACACGTACACCAGCGCCAGATAGCTCGCTGCAAACACGCATTCGGAAATCACGAACAGCCGCGTCATCGCCTTGGCCACCATCACATACGACAGCACGAACGCCGCGATCTTGATCACATCGCCCAGCAGCTGCGGGCCGTACAAGGGCGCCGCCGCGGCGAATTGGGGATCAAACAGCAGCCGGGTCGCCCAATCGCGGCATACATACACGCCCAGCGCCGCCACGATCACCGCCGGCATGACATAGCGATATGCACTGCGCAGCTCGCTGCCCAGCCCCGCAGCGCCTTGCAGCGACGCCAATTTGGGCAGGTAGTACACGTTGATGGCGGTGGTGAAGAACAGCAGATAGGCATCGGAGACCCGGCTCACCGCCTGCCAGTAGCCCACTTGCCCCCAGCCGAATTGCAGCGCCAGATGATCGCGCACCAGGATGGTCGCCAGCTGCGGCACCAGTGTCGAGGTGAGCGTCATCAGCGAAAATGCCGCCAGCCGACGGGTCATCTCCGCATCGAAGCGCATCCGCCACATGGCAGGCTGAAAATAGGGGCTACGCCGCAGTGCCGGAACCGCAGCCAGCAGCCACAGTACCTGACCCAGGACCAGCGCCAGCAGCGCCCCGTATAGTTGCACTTGGCTGGAAAGCCACGCCACCAAGGCAACGCTCAGCACGGCGCCTGTCACTTGCACGAAGGCGAGCCGCCGCACGTCCATGAAGCCGTTGATCAGCGCCAGTATGTAGTTGAGCAATGCGATTCCCAGCTGCGCGATTGCCAACACGCAGATCAGCGGACGGTAGCTCGCATCGCCCAGCAAGCGCTCGGCAATGGCTCCGCTGAAGGCTATGGCCAGCAGCGCGATCACGCAGGCCGCGCAGAATGCGTATAAGAGCGCCGCACTCAGCAAGCGCGCCAACTCGGGCGCATCGTCGCGGTACTGCGCTACATGCTTGACGATGCCGGCACTGATGCCGCCACCGGCCAATACCGCCAGCACCGACATCAGGTTGAGGAACTGGCCAAGCCGGCCCACGCCCTGCGGCCCGGCGTAGACGGCGACCAGCTTGACCACCACCAATGCCGCCAGCAGCTTGGCCAGCGTCGCAACGCCGGTGTAGGCGCTGCTGCGCACGAGATTCATGTGTTGCTGCCGAACGATTGACAGGCCGCGATCACGTGCGCAACTGCTGCATCGTCCAGCGCCGGCCCCATCGGCAGGCTCAGTACTTCCCGATGCAGCTGTTCGCTCAGCGGCAGGCACGCCTCGCCCAGGGTGGCGTATGCCGGCTGCCGATGCGGCGGCACCGGATAATGAATCTGCGTGTGGATGCCCTGCCGCAACAGATGTGCCTGCAAGGCATCGCGCTGCGGGCTGCGTACCACGAACAGATGCCAGACGTGCTGCTGCTCTGCCACCGGCGCGGGCAGCACGATCAGCGGGTTGCAGATGCCGTGCAGATACCGCTGTGCCACTGCACGCCGCAGCGCGATTTCGTCCTCCAGATAGCCCAGCTTGACGCGCAGGAAAGCAGCCTGCATTTCATCCAGACGCGAGTTCACCCCCTGGCAGAGATGGTGATACTTCACTTCCGAGCCATAGTTGCGCAGCGCGCGAATGCACTCGGCCAGACGTACATCCGACGTCGTGACTGCGCCGCCATCGCCCAGTGCACCCAGGTTCTTGGTCGGGAAGAAACTGAAGGCCGCCGCATCGCCGAAGGCACCGGCGCGCCGCCCCTGTGCGCGTGCCCCGTGCGCTTGCGCGGCATCCTCGATCAGCAGCAGGCCGTAGCGATGGGCCAGGGTCTGCAGAGCCTGCATCTGGGCCAATTGGCCATACAGGTGCACTGCCATGATGGCGCGCGTGCGTGGCCCGATCGCCTTCTCCACCCTTGCCGGATCGATGTTGAAAGTGACCGGGTCCGGCTCGACCGGCACCAGCACCAGATGGTTCTGGCTGATCGCCAGGAATGTCGCGATGAAGGTGTTGGCCGGCACGATGATTTCGTCACCTTCGCGCAAGACCCCCAGCTCACGATAGCCGCGCAGGATCAACGCCAACGCATCCAGCCCATTGCCAACGCCGACTGCATGCGTGCTGCCGCAATAACTGGCGAATTCGGCTTCGAACGCGGCCAGCTCTTGACCGAGCACATACCAGCCGGCATCGATCACGCGTGCCGCTGCGAGTTTGAGTTCATCCGCATAGCGCGCATTGACTGCACGCAAATCCAGGAAAGGCACATCTCTCAATTCCACCATTTTACGATTGCACTTCGAGCAGAGCATTGATGCTGGGAATGAAGCTCGTGCTTGAGTGCCCTGGTTCTTGGCCAGTGCGCACTTCGCTTACGAACTGGTCGTAATCCAGGATGTAATCGCCAGGGTCGTAAAACTGGTCGGCCAGCACCATCAGCACGCAGTCGGCACTGAAGCGGTACAGGTCGCGCCACACCATGCGGCCGAGCAGCAGGCCTTGCGACGGATCGTCCAGCACCACTTCGCTAGGACCACTGCCGTTGCCTTCGTCGAGCAGAATCGTCACCGAGCCGTGCAAGGCCACGGCGAATTGATTGAGCTGGCGGTGCGCATGCTGGCCGCGGTGCACGTCGTGGCGCGTGCCGAACAGGTAATACACACGGCGGATCTCGAACGGAACATTGCGCTGCTGCTCCAATGAAATGAGCAGCCCGCGATCGTCACCGTGGGTATGCAACTGGATGCGTTCGATAGCCATGATCGGAGAGGCGTAACCGCTGACTGCACGTAGTGCGACATGCCTGAGTGCGTCGGGTTGCGCGAAAGGTTGCGCGCGCTCGGGGCCATGCGAAGCGCTGTACGCGCAAGCGCAGCCGACCGCGTCGCAGCGCTTCGGTGTGCAGCACGTGCAAACCAGGTGCCACGGCGACGCAACCTTTTTCCGACATCGCCGCACCCATCGGTGCACGTTCACCTGGCCGCCGTTCGGCCGGCGTGGGGAGCCAGGCCTGGCCGCGCAGCGCGCAGCCGGAACCAACGACCACCACCGGAAGACAGATCAGATGCGCTCCTCCCCCCCTGCGCCCGCCAGCGCTCCCGTCAACGGCACAGACACCGCGCCCCTGCCAGAACAGGCGCCCACAGCTGCGCGCGTGCTGCCCTTGCCCAAGGCGATGCGCGTGCTGCACTGGCTCACCGTGCTGTGCCTGGCCATGGCGGCCACGCTGATCCTGCTGCGTGCCGAGCTGGATGGCCGCGCACTGCGTCAGTGGCTGCTGGAAGGCCACCGCCACTTTGGCTTGCTGGTCCTGGTGCTGTTTGCGTTGCGCATCGGGTTGCGCCTGCGGTTGCGCAGATTGCCGCCCGGTCCACCCGCATCCCTGCCGATGCGCCTGGCCGCCGGTGCCACGCATGTGGCGATGTACGGCCTGATGCTCGCGCTGCCATTGCTGGGCTGGTCGCTGAGCAGCGCCTACGGCAAGCAGGTGTATTTCTTCGGCATCCCCTTGCCCGCGTTGGTCGCGCCGGACGGCGACCTCGGCGACACCCTGGGCACCTGGCACTTGAACGCAGCCTGGGCGCTGCTGGCGCTGGTGCTGCTGCATATCGGCGCCGCGCTCTGGCATCACCTGGTATTGCGCGACGGCCTGTTGCGCCGCGTGTTGCCGGGCAAGCGCGCATGAGCCGCCGCACCCCGCCGTCTGTCATTCGTTTCCTCGCCCGTTCCCGCACCGCTGCCTCCCGCACCGTCGAACAAGGACTTTCCATGCCCATGCCCCAGCCCGCTCCGCGTCGCACTGCCGCGCGTACCGCCTCCCTGACGTCCTTGTTGTGCGTGTCCGGCCCCTTGTTGCTACTGGCCAGTACGCAGGCACAGGCGATTCCCTCGTTCGCGCGCCAGACCGGCTCGTCCTGCGCCGATTGCCATGTCGGTTCCTATGGTCCCTCGCTCACGCCCTACGGTATGCGCTTCAAGCTCGGCGGTTTTACCGATACCGATGGCGAGGGCACCAAGATCCCGGTGTCCGGCCAGCTCACCTGGTCGCGCAACAACCCCAGCCGCGGCGACAGCACCTCGCGCCTGCGCGAAGCCGATCTGTATCTGGGCGGCCGCCTCAACGACAACATCGGTGGTTACTCGAAGATCCGCTCCAACAACAGCGGCAATGCGACCTTCGATACGCGCCTGGACGATGTCGATCTGCGCTTTGTCAGCAAGCCGTTCCAGATGGCGGGCAAGGACACCATGATCGGTGTCAGCATCAACAACAACCCGGGCATTTCCGACCCGGTGCACGTGTTGCCGAACGCCTCCACGCTTACCCCTGCCTCCAATGGCGGCGCCTCCACCATGCTCAGCTCCTCGGCGCTGTCCAACCGCGTCATCGGTGCCAGCGTCTACGGCCTGTACGACCGCAATTGGTACGGCGAAGTGGGTAGCTACAGCGCGCTGTCGCCGTCTGCGCAGGACCGCCTCGGCTGGCCGGTCAACGGCGACCCGGGCAAGCTCAGCGACACCAGCTATGCGCGTCTTGCCTACATGAAGGACATGAAGCGCCAGTTCTTCTCGGTGGGCCTGACTGCGCTCACGACCCGCCGCCAGCCGCTGCGCACCGGGCCCAGCGACGACCTCACCGATTTGGGCTACGACCTGACCTACCAGTTCCTCGGCACCCGCGAGCACGTGCTGTCGCTGGCCTACGTCAACATCTACGAGCGTCGCAAATACGGCAGCCCGCTGATGTCGACCGACCCCACCATGCCGGCGCTGGACCGGGGCAGCGTGCGCGATCAGACCCTCAGCATGAACTACGCCTTCAAGCAGACCTACGGCGTGCTGGCCGCGCACATGATCAACAGCGGCTCGTTCGATGCGGCGCGCTATTCGCCGGTGGGTATCCCGGACACCACCAGCAATCTGATCCTGCTGTACTGGACCCCGTTCGGCAAGGACGGCACCTACACCTCGATGGCCAACCTGCGCGTGTCCGCCGGCTGGTTCCGTTTCGACAAGTTCAACGGCAGCACCTCCAACGTCTTCCGTGGCCCGCCGATCACCAATCCGCGCGATCTCGACAGCTTCACCCTGTCGGTCAATCTGGCCTTCTGATCCCTCCCGCACCTGTACGGATCCACATGAACCCACCACGCAAACTCTCCGTGTTGTGCGCCCCGTTGGCCGGCCTGATGCTGGCGGGCGCACTGACCATGCCCTCGGCCTACGCTGCCGACGGCGCCGGCGTCTTCCTCACCGAATGCGGTGAATGCCACAGCGTCAAACCGGGCAAGAACAAGAAAGGTCCGTCGCTGTTCGGCGTGGCAGGCCGCCCTGCCGGTACCGTCGCAGACTTCGGCGGTTATTCCGATGCGCTCAAGAACAGCAAGTGGACCTGGACTCCGGCCCAGCTCAAGACCTATCTGTCGCAATCCTCGTCCAAGGCGCTGCCGGGCACCAAGATGAAGTACGACGGCCTGGACGACCCGAAGGAGCTCGACGCACTGATCGCCTACCTCAACACTTTGAAGTAGGCGCGGCCACTGCGGCATGGCGCGTCGTCGCCCGAGGGGGCGGACGCATGGCGCGCCAATCGCAACGCGCGCGCATGCCCGCGGCCCCGGTCGCCTGCCCTGCGGGTACCACCTGCATCGCTTGCTCGGCCGGTAGGGTGGCTGCGTCGGTTGCCAACGCAGCCAGCCGTGGCAGCCTGTCCGTCGGCCGCCTGCACAGCCAGGCGTTGCAGGCGGCCGCGACCGGCCGGCCCGGATGGATTCGCGTTGCCCGACGCGGTGCCTTCGCGTATACGGACGCAATCGCCGCCGCCGCGGTGGTCTCGTTCGCCGCCCTGGGGCACCATCGCGTCCCTGTTTGACACCCGCCCACGCCATTGCCGACCGCTCCAGCTTCCAAGCCGCTCCCCTCCCGACCGCGACGCCACTGCGCCCGCGCGATCTTCTGCGTGGGCGCACTGTTGGACAGTGCCGCACGCCACCCACGGTGCGAAGCGCAACCGGCCTTATCCGCCCAGCGACCAGGCCAACCGCGGGGGCGCCGCCCACCACACAGTCACCGCACGCTGGTGCAGTGGCTGCTGCTCGCGCTGGCAGCCGGCTCCTGCGGCAGCGCCCTGGCCAAGGACTTCGGCGGTGCAGTGGCGCTGACCTCCAGCCTGATCGACCGTGGTATCTCGATCGCGCCCAACAAGGTCACCGTGCAGGCCGCCGGCTACTGGCTGCCCGCCCCCGGCTGGTCGGTTTCCACCTCGGTGGCGCTGCAGTCCCCCGCCTGGAGTGATCCGGTCGCGGTCACCGCCCAGGTCGGGCGCGCCTGGATGCTGGACGACCGCTGGCAGATGCAGGCCAGCCTGCTCTACTACGGCTACCCGACCGACCGCGCCACGCGCACCTTCGACCGCCAGGAAGCCAGCCTGGCCTGGTCCTACCGCGACCTGCTGACGTTTTCGCTGTCCACCTTCAATTTCCCGCGGGCCGACCGGTCGCCGTGGAACGTGGCGTTCGACATCACCGCCAACGTCCCGCTGCGCAACGATGTCAGCCTGTCGCTCGGTGCCGGTTCGTCGCGCTTTCCGGCCATGGCCTACGGTGCAGCGCGCTCGGGCCGCTATCAGTACGGCCAGGTGGGCCTGAAGTGGAACCGCGCCGGATGGACACTGAAAGCCGAGCGCATCCTGACCAGCGGCAATACCCCGCGCATGCAGGGCGGCCCCGGCGACATGCCGTGGCTGGGCACGGTCGCCAGAACCTTCTGATCCACACGCAACCTTTTGCCTGCCTGCGCGCACTAACGTGGGTTACCCGCCATGCCTGCACCGATGAATGACACCGACACCCTGGGCGATGCCACCGACCGCATGCTGTTGCGCCGCATGGCCGGGGGCGATCGCGACGCGCTGGCCAGCATGTACCACAGCTATCACGGACGGCTGTGCCGCTTCCTGTCGCGGCTGACCCGCCGCCCGGACATCATCGAAGAGGCCATCAACGATTGCTTCTGGATCGCCTGGCAAAAGGCCGGCGACTTCCGCGGCGACTCGCAGGTCTCCACCTGGATCATGGGCATCGCCTACCGCTGCGGACTCAAATGCCTGCGCCAGCATGACGGCGAAGCCATCGACGACACCGCCCTGGTGGAAGACCACGCCCCCAGCGCCGACGACAACGACGACCGCGAACTGCGCGACTGGCTGGACAAGGGCATGGAGCGGTTGTCGCCGGACCAGCGCCTGGTGGTCGAACTGGTCTACGGCGTCGGCCACAAGCTCGAGGAAGTGGCCGACATCATGCAGTGCCCGGTTGGCACCATCAAAGCCCGGCTGTTCCACGCCCGGGTCAAATTACGCAATGTGCTGCCCGGCCTGGCCGGCGGCGCCCCTTACACGGAGACCATGCAATGAAGACGTTTTTCATCGCGCCTGGCAAGGAATGCTCGCACGCCTGGGAATTGATGCCGGCGGTGCTGCTGAACAGTGCCACCGAGGAAGAAAACACCTGGCTGATCGCGCACGTGGCCAAGTGCGCCTCATGTAGCGCCGAATTCGCCCAGCAGAACCGCCTGCGCCAGGCCCTGGCGCTGCCGTCGACAGTGCAACTGGACCCGAACGCCGGTCTGCAACGCCTGCTCGGCCGCCTGGATGCACCGGAGCAGCACAGCGCACCTGCGCGCGTGCCGGCCGCACGCCGCTCCGGCAGTTGGACGGTACGCGCCCTGGCCGCCGCGGCGCTGGTCCAGGCCATCGGGCTGGGCGTGATGGGCGTCAAGCTGGCCTCGCCCGCGCCATCGCACGACTACCGCACGCTCAGCAGCGTGGTGGCCCTGCCGGTGCCGCAGGGCGCCATCCGCGTGGTGCCGGACGCAAAGATGACCGTGGCCGACTGGGACCGGCTGCTGCATGCGCAGCAGTTGCAGGTAGTCGGCGGCCCCAACGACATGGGCGCCTACACCGTGGTGCCTGCCGCACCGCAGCCCCCGGTCCAACCGCAGCAGACCGTGCAGCAACTACGCGCCACCCCGGGCATCCGGCTGGCGGAGATCGTCTCGGCCCCATGAATCGCCTGCTCGCCATTGGCCTGATCGCCGCGTTCACCGGCCTGGGCGCGACCTCCCACGCGCACGCGGCCGCAGCCCTCCAGGAGCCGGCGACCGATGTTGCCGGCACCGCCCCGCCGCCGGCCGATGCGCAGATGCCCGACAGCAGCCGCGACATCCTGCTGGCGGTAGCCAACCCGCTCGCCGCACCGCCGGCCCGCGCCGGCTCCAGCCTGATCGGCTACGCATCCAGCTATTACGGCGCCGGCCAGAAGGCTGCCGCGCGCATGGACAGCATCAAGCAGCGCTACAAATTGCGCGAAGTCTCGGCCTGGCCGATCACCTCGCTGGGCCTGTATTGCGCTGTGCTGCAACCGCCTCCGGGCGTCTCGCGCGATGAACTGGTCAGTGCGCTGGCCGACGACGAAGGCGTGGAGCTGGTGCAGCCGGTGCAGGATTTTTCGGTGTTCTCCGCCGATGCGTCGGAAAAGACGACCGCGCTGTCCAGCTACAACGACCCGTACGTGGACATGCAACGCGGCTTCATCGACACCGATGCCGCCAGCGCACAGACCGTGACCGAGGGCCGCGGCGTGGTGATCGCGGTCGTCGATACCGGCGTGGACACCAACCACCCCGATCTGAAAGCGCGCATCCGCGACGTGCACGATCTGGTCGACGACACACCGGTGAAGACCAGCACCGATCCGCACGGCACCGAAGTGGCCGGCATCATTGCCGCCGGCAGCAACAATCACCAGGGCATCGTCGGCATGGCACCCAAGGCCATGCTGAGTATCTACAAGGCGTGCTGGTACGCGCCCACGGTCGGCGCCACCGCACGGTGCAATACCTTCACCCTGGCCAAGGCGCTGGCGGCGATCGACAACAGCTCAGCGCGCGTGATCAACCTGAGCCTGGGTGGCCCCGCCGATCCGCTGCTGAGTAAGATGCTGCAGCAGCTGGTGCAACAGGGCCGCATCGTGGTGGCGGCAATGCCACCGAACGGGCGCCTGGATGGCTTTCCCAATGACGTACCCGGCGTGCTGGTCGTGCGCAGCAGCAGCGCAACACCGGCCATGCCCGGCGTGCTCAGCGCGCCCGGCAAGGACATCCTGACCACGCAACCGAACGGCCGCTACGACTTCACCTCCGGCTCGTCGATGGCCACCGCACATGTCAGCGGCATGGCCGCGCTGTTGTTGTCGCTGCAACCGTCGATGGATGCCAAGGCGTTGCGCGAACTCATGCAGCGCACCAGCAAAGTTTCCGACGGGCAGTTGCAGGTCAACGCCGGCGCCGCAGTGCAGGCGCTGGCGCCTCACGCCAAACACTCCAACTGACGGCACCGGCATGGCCAAGTGGATTCCCTTGTGGCTGCATCAACTCAGCTCGCCACCGACGTTCTATCGTGTCGCCGGCAGCGTGCGCCCGTGGGCGCTGGGGCTGGCCGCGCTGCTCGGCGCGGTCGCAGTCTACGGCGGCCTGGTACTGGCACCGCCGGATTACCAGCAACACGATGCCTACCGCATCATCTTCATCCATGTGCCCAGCGCCTGGATGAGTCTTTTCATCTACGCGGCAATGGGCGTTTCGGCGTTCATTGCGCTGGTGTGGCGCATCAAGCTGGCCGAAGTGGTCGCCATGGCCTCGGCACCGATCGGCGCAGCCTTCACCTTCATCACCCTGTGCACCGGCGCGCTGTGGGGCAAGCCGATGTGGGGCACCTGGTGGACCTGGGATGCGCGGCTCACCTCCGAGTTGCTGCTGCTGTTTTTGTACCTGGGCGTGCTGGGCCTCTATTACGCCGTGGAAGACCGCCGCCAGGCAATGCGCGCCGCCGGCTTGCTCGCACTGGTGGGGCTGGTGAATCTGCCCATCGTGCATTACTCGGTGGTGTGGTGGAACACGCTGCACCAGGGTTCCACTGTGCGCCTGCTCGGCCCCTCCAAGATGAGCGCAGACATGCTGTGGCCGCTGCTGACCATGATGCTGGCAACCAAGTGCTATTACGTTGCGAGCCTGTTCGGCCGCGTGCGGGTGGATTTGCTGGCGCTTGAAAGCGGCAAGGACTGGGTCCGCCGCATCGTGTTGACGGAGCGCAGCGCATGAGCGCTTTCCTGGCGATGGGCGGCTACGGCCAATACGTGTGGACCGCTTATGCAGTATTCGTGCTGGTGCTGCTGGCCGATCTTGCAGCGCCCTGGCTGCGTCGCCGCCGCTTGCCGCGTGAACTGCGCGGCCAGTTGCAGCGGCAGGTGCCGCGTCGTGCACGCGATCAACCGGCACCGGCACTGGAGCGCGACGCGCCATGAACGCCACGCGTAGACAACGTCTGTGGTGGGTGATCTGTGTACTCACCGCCGCCGCGTTGGCCGTCACGCTCATCGTGTTCGCTTTGCAGCGGAACATGAGCTACCTGTTCACCCCAAGCCAGGTCAGCGCGGGGGAAGCCGCCGGCTACCAGCAATTCCGGCTCGGTGGCATGGTCAAGGCCGGTTCGATCCAGCGTGCAGGTGATTCGCTGAAAGTCAGCTTCACCGTCATCGATAAAAACGCGGCCACCCAGGTGGAGTACACCGGCATTCTTCCGGATCTGTTTCGCGACAACCAGTCGGTCATCGCCAACGGGCGCATGCAGGGCGGGCGCTTCGTCGCCAACGAAGTGCTGGCCAAGCACGACGAGACCTACATGCCGAAAGAGCTGAAGGACGCCATGGCCGAAGGCCATGCCGGAAAACCAATCCCCGCCACCGCCACGCCGCTGACCGCGCCGCGTTGATGCGCTTCCGGTCGCTGCCACGCACCTCATGACTTCCCTTCCGTTTCGCCTTGCGATCCGCCCATGACGCCTGAACTTGGCCAGATCGCGCTGATCCTGGCACTGCTGTTATCGCTCGCCCAGGGTGTAGTGCCCTTGATCGGTGCGTGGCGCGGCAACACCGCGTTGATGGGTGTCGCGCGGCCTGCGGCGGTGGGCCAGGCGGTGTTCGTGTGGATGGCGTTCGGCCTGCTCGCCTGGTCGTTGTTGTCGCTGGATTTTTCGGTGGGCTACGTCGCCGCCAACGCCAACATTGCCCTGCCCTGGTACTACCGCGTTGCGGCGGTGTGGGGCGCGCACGAAGGCTCGTTGCTGTTGTGGATCGCCATCCTCGCCACCTGGACGGTGCTGCTGGCCGCCTTCAGCCGGCACCTGCCGCAACATTTTGCCGCCCGCGTGCTGGCGATCCTGGGGCTGATTTCGGTGGGCTTTCTGGCCTTCATCCTGCTGACCTCCAATCCGTTCGGGCGGCTGTCGCCGATTCCGCTGGATGGCAATGAACTCAATCCGGTGTTGCAGGACCCCGGCATGACCTTCCACCCGCCGGTGTTGTACACCGGCTATGTCGGGTTTTCGGTAGCCTTCGCATTCGCAGTGGCGGCATTGCTCGGCGGCGAACTGGAACAGGCCTGGGTGCGCTGGGCACGGCCGTGGACCAATGTGGCCTGGGCCTGCCTCACCGCCGGCATCGTCGCCGGCAGCTGGTGGGCCTATGCGGAACTGGGCTGGGGCGGCTGGTGGTTCTGGGACCCGGTGGAAAACGCCAGTTTCATGCCCTGGCTGGTCGGCACTGCGTTGATCCACTCCCAGGCGGTCACCGAAAAACGCGGCAGCCTGCGCGCGTGGACCATCCTGCTGTCGATCCTGGCGTTTTCGCTCTCGTTGCTGGGCACCTTCCTGGTGCGCTCGGGCGTGCTGACCTCGGTGCACGCGTTTGCGGCCGATCCGCGCCGTGGCCTGTACATCCTCATTTTTCTGGTTGCCGTCGTCGGCGGCTCGTTGCTGTTGTATGCACTGCGCGCGCCCAAGATCGCCAGCGGCAAACCCTTTGCCGCCGCCTCGCGCGAAACCGGCATTCTCATCGGCAACCTACTGCTCACCGTGGCCGCGGCCATGGTGTTGCTGGGCACCTTGTTCCCGCTGATCGCCGACGCGTTTGCGCTGGGCAAGGTCTCGGTCGGGCCGCCCTACTTCGGCCTGCTGTTTCCGTTGTTGATGTTGCCGGTGGTGCTGTTGCTGCCGTTCGGCCCCTACCTGCGCTGGGGCAAGGCCGAAGCCGCACCGTTGAAAGCACTCGGCACACGCGCAGGCATCGCCGCGATTGCCTGCGCCCTGGTCGGCAGTGTGTTTGCCGATGGCCAGGCCAAGGCGATCGCCGGCATGGGTGTGGCCGCATGGGTGGCTGCGGGCACCGCGTTGTACGTGGTCAAACGCTGGCGCGACATGCCGCGCGGGCGGCGCTTCCCGGCGGAAATGGCCGGCATGCTGATCGCGCATGCGGGCGTGGCGGTGTTCGTTGCCGGCGTGCTGGTCTCCGAAAGCCTGTCGGTGGAACGCGATGTACGGCTGTCGCCCGGCCAGAGCGCGCAGGTCGCCGGCTACAGCTTCCGCTTCGATGGCGTGCAGTTGGTGGATGGGCCGAACTGGAAGGCCGAACAAGGCAGCGTGCAGGTCAGCCGCAACGGCCAGGTGGTCGCGCAACTGCATCCGCAAAAACGCCTGTACAGCAGCGAGCGGATCCAGACCGAATCGGCCATCGATCCCGGCATCACCCGCGACCTGTATGTGGCGCTGGGCGAGCCCTTGGACGATGAGCACATCGAAAACGACTGGACGCTGCGCCTGTACTACAAGCCCTTCATTCGCTGGATCTGGGCCGGTGGCCTGCTGATGATGCTCGGCGGCTTCGTCAGCGCCTGCGCACGCCGCTTTCGTGCACCGGTGACTGCACACCCCTTGGCCGCTTCTCCGGCGCAACCAGCGCTCGTCATCGCACAGGAATCGCACCCGTGAATCGTCTGCTGCCCTTGCTGGGCTTCGTATTGCTGGCGGCGCTGTTCGGCGTCGGCATCCTGCGGACCATGCAGCACAATCCGCGCGACGTACCGTCGCCGTTGATCGGCAAACCGGCACCGGCGTTCTCGTTGCCGCGGCTGGACCACCCGGCGCAACGCGTCGGTCGTGACCAGTTGCTGGGCAAACCCTACGTGTTGAATGTGTTCGGCAGCTGGTGCGCCGAATGCGTGCACGAACACCCGGTGTTGATGGCCCAGGCCAGCCGGCTTGGCGTGCCGCTGATCGGCTACAACTACAAGGACGTGCCCGCCGACGCCATCGCCTGGCTCGCGCGACTCGGCAACCCGTATGCAGTGGTGATCGCCGATGAAGCCGGCCAGACCGCCATCGACTTCGGTGTCTACGGCGCACCGGAGACGTTCCTGATCGATGCGCAGGGCGTGATCCGCTACAAGCACATCGGCGTGCTGACCCCGGATGCCATCAACGACGAGTTGCTTCCGGCCATCGCCGCGCTGCCCAAGGGTACGCCGTGATGGCGGCGCGTCACACACGACTGTGGCATTGGCGCTGGCATTGGCGCGCGCAAGGCCGCCGTGTGCGTTTGTTGCTAGTGTTGCTGCTTGGCATGCTGCTGGCGCCCTCGTTGGCAGCGCAGGCCGTGGATCCGCTGCCGTTCAAGAACCGCAGCGAGGAGGCGCGCTACCAGCGCTTGACCGCGCAACTGCGCTGCCTGGTATGTCAGAACGAAAACCTGGCCGATTCCAACGCGAGCCTGGCGCGCGATTTGCGGCATCAGGTGTTCGCGCAACTGCAGGCCGGCAAGAGCGATGCGCAGATCAAGCAGTACATGGTCGATCGCTATTCGGATTTCGTGCTGTACGACCCGCCGGTCACACGCGGCACCTGGCTGCTGTGGTTCGGGCCGGCGCTGATGTTGCTTGCAGGTGCCGGCGTGGTCATCCACACCGTGCGCACCCGTGCGCGCGCCGGCACGCCGGTGGCGCCGCAAGTGGAGGACCAATGGTGATGGCGGGTTTTTATATCGCAAGCGCCGTGCTGGTGGCGCTGGCCTTGCTGCTGTTGCTGGCACCGCTGCTGCGCCGCCCCACCGGCAGCGGTCGTGCGCGTTACCGCTTGGCAATTCTGCTGGGACTGGGCCTGCCGCTGGCCACGGCCGGGTTGTACCGGCTGGTGGGCGCGCCGGAGGCGATCGTCACGCATGTGTATGCAGCGCAGCCAGCGCAAGTCGCCTCGCTACCACCCTCTGCGGATGCAGGGCAGGCGCAAGCGGCAAGCACCCCTGCCAATGCGCAGGCGCAGGCGCTGGATCGCTTCATGCAGCAGGCCAAGACATTCGAGCAGAACGACCGACCCGCCGAGGCGCGCGAAGCGTATGCACAAGTGCTCAAGATCGCTCCCGACATCAGCGCCGCCATTGTGGGCTGGGTGGCGGCGGATATGGCCACGCACGCCGATTTCGCCATCGACGCCGCATCGCGCACACGCCTGCAGCAAGTGATCGCACGCGAGCCGGACAACCAGCGTGGACTCTGGTTGCTAGGCATCAGCGATTTTCAGCAGCAGGACTTCGCCGCCGCCACTGCGCACTGGCGGCATCTGCACGGTTTGCTGGAAACCGGATCGCCGATGCAGAAGGCGGTGGCAGACAAGATCGCGGTGGCCGAATCGATGGCCAGCGCGCGGCAATCCGCGCGTGGGACGCGCTGAGCAACGCATCCTGCGCGATGCGGCTTGATTGCGATGGCTGCACTGCAGCGCAATTGCACAGCGCGTGCGCAATGCCAAGCAGCCGGTTCACGCGCGAGACGCGGCACCTGGCGCAAACACTCCGCGTCATTGCATCGTGCACTCAAGTGCGACGCATCGTGCCGCACAGTTGCGGCAGAACGCACGTCATCGCATTGCAGCCTCTCGCGCCAGCGTGCCAGCTGGAGCGCATCTGCCGAAAAGGCCGGGCAATCGCGAGGCAGACAGATCGCCACGCAAGAGCGAAAGCGAGCACGCGTACACGCCGCTCCCCTGCATCATCCACGTTCGACCGGCTCGCTACATCGCGTTATCTGCACTCAGGCCGAAGGCCCCAGCACATCGTGCAGCTTTCCACTGAACTCGCCCAGCGTAAATGGCTTGGCGATCATGCTCATGCCTTCGCCGAGAAATTCGCCACGGTCGCGTGCCGTTTCTGCGTAGCCGGTCATGAAGATCACCGGCAGATCGCGCCGCGATTGCCTTGCGATCTCGGCCAACTGGCGTCCGTTGAGGCCCGGCAGGCCGACATCGGTGACCAGCAGGTCGATCCGCCGTGGCGAGGCAAGAATCGGCAGTGCCGCGTCCGCGTCGGCCACCACGTCGGCCTGGTAACCCAGCTCGCTGAGCAGTTCGGTGACCAGCAGCCGCACCTGCTCGTCATCTTCCACCACCAGCACATGCTGGCCCTGCCCTGCCAGCACCGCATCGCTCTGCGTCTGCGGCACCGCGGTTTGCGCCGCAACCCCGGCGGGCAGATACAGGCTGACGGTGGTGCCCGCGCCCGGCTGCGACTCCACCCACACCTGCCCATTGGACTGCTGCATGAAGCCGTAGATCATCGACATGCCCAGGCCGGTGCCCTGGCCGATCGGCTTGGTGGTGTAGAACGGCTCGAACACGCGTTCAAGCACGTCGGCGGGCATGCCGGTTCCGGTGTCTGCAACCGACACCACCACGTAATTCCCCGGCGCCAAGGCGATGCCACGCCCGAGTTCCAGCGGCTGATCTTCCACCTGCAGCTGCCGGGTTGCGATACGCAGCTGCCCACCGTCGGGCATGGCATCGCGCGCGTTGATGGCCAGGTTGATCAGTGCGCTTTCCAGCTGATTCTCGTCAACGTACGCCTGCGGCAGTTCCGCACAGAGATCGATCTCCAGGCGCACCGATTCGCCCAACGTGCGCGCCAGCAACTCCTGCAGCGACACCACCAGATCGTTCAACTGCAGATCCCGCGCCTGTAGCGACTGACGCCGCGAGAATGCCAGCAGGCGCTGGGTGAGCGCAGCTGCGCGCAATGCCGAGGCAGAGGCCACATCCAGAAAGCGACCCAGCCCTTCGGTGCGCCCCTGGTCGATGCGCAGCCGCGCCAGATCCAGCGCAGACAGGATGCCGGTGAGCATGTTGTTGAAATCGTGTGCAATGCCGCCGGTGAGCTGGCCCACCGCTTCCATTTTCTGCGCCTGGCGCAGTGCCGCTTCGCTGGATTCGCGCGCCAGCATCTGCTGCTGCAACTCGGCGGTCCGTTCGGCCACCTTGGCTTCCAGCAGGTTGGCCTGTTGCTGGATCGATTCCAGCGCCAGCGCACGCGTGGTCACATCGGTGGCGAACACATGGAATCCATCCACCTTGCCATCTGCATCAAAGCGCGGCATGTAGCGGATTTCCGCATCGCGGCGCCGGCCATCGGCATGCGGCCAACTGGTCTCGATGGTCAATGTCTGCCCGGCCAATGCGGCCTCGATCCAGGCGCGGCGCTGTTCGACCACCGCAGGCCCCACCACATCCACCAGCGGCCTCCCGATCACATCGGCAGGCGGCACACCAATCCAGTCTTCGTACGAACGATTGGCAAAGCGGTAGATCAGGTTCTTGTCGATGAAGGCGATCAGCACCGGCAGCGCATCGGTGACCCGTCGCAGTTCGGCCTCGCTCTGCGCCAGCGCAGCGCGGCTTTTGGCCAACTGCGCCAGCTGGTCGCGGATGACGAACTGCTTCTGCCGTGCGCGCAACGCGGTGGAGATGGCGCTCAGCAACGAAGCTGAGCTCAGCGGCCGCTCCAACTCGATGACGTTGGTCATGTCGGCCGGCAGCCGCACCTGCCGGCGGTTGTGTGCGCCACGTGGCGTACGCAACAACACGAACGGAATGTCCGACCAGGCCTGCTGGCCTTGCAGGATGTGCGACAGCGCATGCAGGTCGCCACGGATGGCTTCTTCGGTCAGTACCACCACGCCGGAGCCATCGTGCAGGTTGCCTGCCAGCGCGTCCAGCGTGGCATGGACCCGGCATGTCAGCCCGCGTTCGCCAACGATGCTGGCAATGCTCTGCGCGTCGCGGCCGAACGGCGCGATGATATGGACGATGGAGCCGTCCGCGTCACAGATATTCAAGGGGACGATCCAGCAACGGGCCGTCGTCTCCGACAAACTGCGGCGTACCGGTCAGCACGCCGTGGAATTTCTCCAGCGGCTCGCTCAGTTGAAGACCGCTGCTGCCGATGCGCAATTCGCGAATCGCATCTTCGTGCGCGCCACTGCGATTCTTGATCACCGACAACGCCTTGCGGATGCGTCCTTTCGCCTCGAAAAAGCGCAGCAAGACGACGGTGTCGGCCATGTAGGAGACATTGAGGGTGCTACTGGTCGCCATGCTGCCGACCAGCCCCTGCTGCGGGTTGATCAGGAACGTGGTCACCCCGCTCTGGTTGAGATACGACAACAGCTCGTGCATCTGCAACATCAGCTGCTTTTCCTGCGGCATCGACGCCAGATACCCGTTGAGGCTGTCGATCACCAGAATGCGGCACGCGCGCTCCTCCACGCTGCCACGCACCGTCCAGGCGAATTCGCCCGGCGTGACTTCGGCCGGATCCATCTGATGCAGCTCCAGCAGACCCGCGTCCATATATTTGCGCAGATCCATGCTCAGGCCTTCGGCACGCTTCAACAAGGTGCCGGTGCGCTCGTCGAACTCCAGCACGCAGCAATGCTCGCCGCGCTCGCACGCGGCAACCACGAACTGCAGGGCCAGATTGGTCTTGCCCGAGCCGGCTGGCCCGGTCAGCAGCGTGCTGGTCCCGCGCAACGGGCCGCCGTGCAGCAATGCATCGATGCGCTCCACGCCGCTTGGTACCGGTTCGCCGATAAATGGCCGGTGGTGGTCGGAGGCGATCAAACGTGGATAGATACGCATGCCGCCGGTGACGATGGCCAGGTCGTGATAGCCGGCGATGAAATCCACGCCACGCAATTTCTGCACCTGCATGCGGCGCCGCGCCGCACCGAACTCCAGCGTCGTGCGCTCGAGCGAAATCACCCCGTGGCACAGGCTGTGCAAATGCGCGTCCCGCTCGCCGTTTTCGCCGGTGAGATCGTCCACCAGAAACACCGTGATGTTGCGCGGCGCGAAATACTGCTTGAGCGCCAGCACCTGGCGCCGATAACGCAGCGAATCCTGCGCGAGCAGGCGCAACTCGGACAACGAATCGAACACCACCCGCGTCGGCTTCACCCGGTCCACTTCGGCCTGGATGAGCTTGATGGTGCCATCGAGCTCCATCTCCCACGGATGCAGGATGGATTGCTGCCGCCCTTCGCCCAGGAAGGCCTCTGCTGATGCCAGCTCAAAGATATGCAGGGACTCCAACGACCAATGGTGCGAAGCAGCCACTTCAGTGAGCTCGTCGATGGTTTCCGACAAGGTCACATACAGGCAACTCTCGCCCTTGGCCGCAGCATCCAGCAGGAACTGCAGTGCAAGCGTCGTTTTGCCCGCACCAGGCTGGCCTTCAAGCAGGTACAAACGGTTGGCGGGCAGCCCACCTCGTAAGATAGTGTCGAGCCCGGTGCTGCCAGTGGTGATGCGGTTTGCGATCATCGGCGTCACGTTCTTCATAGAGCTGAATTTAACACGTGCGCGTTATTGGCCGGTGGGCGCGACTGAACTGATCAGCTTGCTTTGCTTAACGCGATTCACGGCATCGCTGCTGCAGGTATCGCAGATCAGCAGAATTGCGCTGTTTTTCGATCATCCGACTGGTGGCGCATGGCGTTGGCAACAGCGGTGAAGCATTGTGTTGCAGCATCGCACGCCGCCGTCACGCAGGCGCGCCTAACGTGGATCTCGAAGCATCGCAGCATTGCGATCGCTCGAGGACCGCAGTGGCTCACGCATTACCCAACGCACGCATCCTGTTGGTCGAAGACGACGATGCAATCCGCGAGATGGCTGCAGACATTCTTGGCGACGAGGGCTACCACGTGGTGGCGTCTGCAGACGCCGAACACGCGCTGACGCAACTGACCAGGGCATGCCCGTTCGATCTGCTGCTGTCGGACATCTGCCTGCCCGGCATGAACGGGCGCGACCTTGCCGATCAGGCGCGCATGCTCTACCCCGCAATGCCCATCGTCTTCATGACTGGCTACGCAGGCGAAATCGCCAAACGTGCCGACTTTCTGGATACCGGCATGCGTCTTTTGACCAAGCCATTTTCCTTGCGCGATCTGCTGGGCATCGTACAGACGGCGCTCTAGGCAGGCCCAACCGCGTGCGCCCGCTGCGTCTTTGCGCCACGTTCGCTGCGATACGCATGTCTCAGGCGATCGATGCCGGTGCAACGAGCGGCTCGCAGCAGCACCGGCACCTGATTAGCGCGCGCGACGCTCCAGCAACTGCGCCACCCGCCGCTCCAGCTCGATGGCCTGGAATGGTTTGGTCAACACTTCCATGCCATCGTCGAGCTGGCCCGCGCCCACCGCGGCGCTGGCCGCATAGCCGGTGACGAACAGCACCGGCAGTGCAGGACGCGATTGCCGCCCGGCGTCGGCAACCTGTCGCCCATTGAGGCCGCCGGTCAGGCCGACGTCGGTCACCAGCACATCGATGTGCTCTTGCGAGCGCAAGCGCTCCACCGCCGCACTGCCCTCGGCGGTTTCGATCACGCGGTAGCCGGCTTCGGTGAGTACTTCGGAGATCAAGACACGAATCGCGGTTTCGTCCTCCACCAGCAACACGGTGCGACTGTGCGCAGCATTGCGCTGCAGCGGCGCATCAGCAGGTGCCACGTCGTCTTGCGCCAGCACGCCGGTGAAGCGCGGCAGGTACAAGGCCATGGTGGTGCCCACGCCCACTTCCGAATCGATGCGCACATGCCCGCCGGACTGTCGAGTGAACCCATAGATCATCGACAGGCCCAACCCGGTGCCCTGGCCGATGGGCTTGGTGGTGAAAAACGGTTCGAACACCTTGGCCATGACCTCGGCCGTCATGCCGGTACCGGTGTCCTGCACACTCAGGCACACGTAATCGCCAGGCGGCAGCTCCAGCTGCTGGGCGGCAGCGGCATCCAGCGCGCGGTTGTGCAGGCTGATGGTGAGCTGCCCACCATCGGGCATGGCATCGCGCGCGTTGATGCAGAGATTGAGCAGCGCGTTTTCCAGCTGCGGCGCGTCCACCAGCACCTGCCACGCTTGGTCTGCCGGACGCAGCTGCAGCGCGATCGACGGCCCCAGCGTGCGCGCAATGATGTCGTGCATGCCACGCACCAGCTCCTCCACATCCAGCGCGGTGGGCGCCAGCGTCTGCCGGCGCGAAAACGCCAGCAACCGCTGGGTCAAGGCAGTGGCGCGCGCCGCGCTGGATTGCGCCATTTCCACATAGCGCTCCAGCCGGTCGTACTTGCCCTGTTCGATGCGCGTCTGCAGCAACTCCAGGCCGACACTGATGGCAGTGAGCAGATTGTTGAAGTCGTGCGCCAGCCCGCCGGTCAGCTGCCCCACCGCTTCCATCTTCTGGCTCTGACGCAGCTTCTCTTCGGCAAGCAACAACGCCGCGCTGCGTTCGCGCACGCGCTCTTCCAGCGTCTCGGTCAGTTGCCGCAGCTGCTCTTCGGCCACGCGTTTGTCGGTGATGTCGGCAGAGGTGCCGAACCATTCGGCGATCTGTTCGCGCTCATCCAGCAACGGAATCGCGCGCATCAAGGTCCAGCCCACCTGCCCATCCGTGCCGAGCACCCGGTATTCCACATCCACACCAGACTTGGTGGCAGTCGCCTGCGCAAGCGCTTGCGCCAATCGCGCGCGGTCGTCCGGGTGCACCATCGCCTGCCAGTCGGGCGTGGCCGACACCGCATCGCTCAGCACACCGTCGCCGACCAATTGGCGCCATTCGCGCCAGTGGGCACTGGCGGAAAAAATCGATTGCGATGACGCGCGTACCAGTGCGTCCAGGCGCCGCTCGCTCTTTTGCAGCGCTTCGCTGGCCAGCCGCTCGGCGGTGCGGTCGCGCAACACCTTGACGAACCCGATCGCCTCGCCGGTTTCTTCGCGCAACACCATCAGCGAGCCATTGGCCCAGAACCGCTCGCCGGATTTGCGCACGTGCCAGCGCTCGTCCATGCCGCTGCCGCTTTCCAGCGCGGCAGCGGCCTCGATCAGCATCTGCCGCTGCTCGACGTCTTCCGGCGTAAAGGTGCGCTGCAGCGTTTGCCCGAGCATCTCGACCTCGCTCCAGCCCAGAATGCGCCGCGCACCCTCGTTCCACGACGTCACCCGCCCGTGCATATCGGTGGCGATGATGGCGTAGTCCATCACGCTGTCCAGGATTTGACGGTTGCGCACTTCGGCCTCGCGCACCGCGCGCTCCAGGCTGATGCGGTCAGTGATATCGAGGCCCTGCACGAAGATGCCGGAGATGGTGCCATCGGCGCCTGCGATCGGCTGATAGACCAGATCCAGCAAGCGTCGCTCGGCGGGACCACCGGGCACCGCCTGCACGTTGTACGGCAGCGCATTGGCCGAAAACGCGCGCCCGGACCGGTACACCTCGTCCAGGCGACGCACATGTCCCTGTTCCACCGCATCCGGCAGCGCCTCGGCCAACGGCCGCCCGATCACATCGCGGTGGCCGATCAGGCGCGAATAACACGGGTTGGCGAACTCCACCCGGTGCTGCGGCCCGCTCAGGAACGCCATGAACATCGGCGCCTGCTCGAACAAGCGGATCAGGCGCTCGTGTTCGTCGGCCAGCCGCGCCTGCGCCAGCTTGCGCGCGGTGACTTCATTGGTGACGCAGAACGCGCCGCCCACCCGGCCATCGTCCAGATAGATCGGAGAGAACGAGAACGTCCACCAGGTCTGCTCCGGCACGCCGTAGCGGTTCATGCCGATCGGCACTTCCTCAAAGCGCGATGCCTGCCCTGCGAACGCCGCTTCAATCGGCTCGCGCACCGCCTCCCAGGCATCGGCCCACAACACGCGCAGCGGCGCGCCCAGCGCCTGCGCCTGGCGCGGCCCCAGGATCGGCGTGTAGGCGTCGTTGTAGAAAAAGGTCAGCGCATCGCCCCACACCACATACATGCTTTCGGGCGAACCCAGCATCAGATCGACCGCATTGCGCAACGGCGATGGCCACTGAGCGGCGGGTCCCAGCGGGCTCGCCGCCCAGTCGTGGCTGCGTACCGCCTGCGCCATGACGCTGTTGCCGTGCGGAAATCCCGCATTCATAGAGGGCGTACCTGCATTGTGTCCACACGCAGGTCGCCGCTCCAGCACGCAACGTGCACGACCGCGAGGTCGCCTGCTGCGAGCTTCTCCATCATCCATCCGTACATCATGTCCAACCGTTGAAAAGACCAGGTCGCCGCAGGCGCATGACGCGTCGGCAAGACCGAGCCGCGCGCTCGCGCCCATCATCTGGCCTATGGCTGGTGGCGTCCAGCCACGCCCGCAGGCGATGGCTGAACCAGGCAGCTTGCGCTCCTGCGTCTGCGGCAGCGCGCAGCCTGCGCCACGGCCGGTACAGCCGTCGGCCCGCGCACATGGGGCCGTGCCGTCTTCGGGCCGCGCAGCGACGCGATATCGCCCCGGCAGCCAAGCCGCCGGGCGTGCACGCGGTGCCACGCGGCAACGAGCGCCATGCCGCACTGCAGGAGACGTACCATTGCCCGATAGCCACAGGACAACGCACGGTCTTACAGATGCTTGATCAGAATGAACTCATCCATCCGCAGGCTGCTATCGCGCCGGGGTATCTGGCCAACCATGCAGCGCGGGTCTTCAACCGCCTGGTCGACGCCGAACTGCGGCCGCACGGCGTGTCGCTGGCGCTGATCGGCCCGATCATGCTGCTGTCCTGGAAAGGCCCGATGCTGCAGCGTGACCTGGTCATCGCATCGGCCGTGAAGCAGCCGGCCATGGTGGCACTGCTGGACAAGCTGGAGGGACTGAAGCTCATCAAGCGCACCCCGACCCCGCAGGATCGCCGTGCCGCGCTGGTGGCGCTCACCGCGCGCGGGCGCAAGATGGCCGAACTCGGTGGGCGTGCGCTGCTGGATATGAACGCAGTGGCGCTGGAAGGCTTTTCCGCCGACGAGGTGCAGCAGACCGTCGCGTTGATGCACCGGCTGATCGCGAACATGGAGCGTTACGGCCAGGGCGTGTAATATCACTCCTGATATTTCCTGCCAGGATGACAGCAATGCCGCGTCGTATCCTCATCACCGGCGCCAGCATCGCCGGCAACACTGCCGCCTGGACACTCGCCCATCGCGGCTTCGATGTGACCGTGGTGGAACGCGCCACCCGGTTTCGCGATGGCGGCCAGAACATCGACGTACGTGGTGTCGGCCGTGAGGTGCTGCAACGCATGGGCCTGGAACAGGCCGCGCTGGCCCAGGGAACCGGCGAAGAAGGCACCGCCTGGATCGACGCGCACGGCCAGGCCGTCGCCACCTTCAAGACCGAAGACATCGATGGCGATGGCCCGACCGCCGAACTGGAGATCTTGCGCGGCGATCTGGCCCGCCTGCTCTACGATGCCGCGCGCGGCCATGTGACGTACCGCTTCGGCGACCGCATCGCCAGCATCGAAGACGCTGCCGGCAGCGATGCCGCAACCGTCACCTTCGAAAGCGGTTGCAGCGAACGCTTCGACGCGGTGATCGTCGCCGAAGGCGTGGGCTCTTCGACGCGCGAACAGGTCTTCCCGGGAGAAAACGATCCGCGCTGGATGGATCTGACCATCGCCTACTTCACCATCCCGCGCAGCGCCGACGACGACCCGCTGTGGCGCTGGTACCACACCACCGGCGGGCGCAGCATCTCGTTGCGACCCGACCGGCACGGCACCACGCGCGCCATGCTCTCGCTGCAGAAACCGCCCGAAGGCGAACAAGACTGGGACATCGACGCCCAGAAGGCCTACCTGCACGAGGGCTTTGCCGACGCCGGGTGGCAGGCGGCGCGCGTGCTCGATGGCATGCATGGCACCGACGACTTCTACTTCGATGCCCTGCGCCAGGTGCGCATGCAGCGTTGGCATAGCGGTCGCACCGTGCTTACCGGCGATGCGGCCTGGTGCGCCACGCCACTGGCCGGGATCGGCGCCACCCTGGCAGTGACCGGCGCGTATGTTCTGGCCAACGAAATCGCCCAGGCCGCCACGCTGGACGCGGCCTTCGCTGCCTACGCCACCGCCATGCGCCCGATGGTCGAGCAGGCCCAGGGCGTGCCGAAGATCGGCCCACGCCTGATGAACCCGCATAGCCGGCTCGGCATCCACCTGCTGCATGGCGCACTCAAACTCGCCAGCCAGCCAAGCGTGCAGAACCTCGCTGCAAAGTGGATGACGCCGGCGATCAAGGCGCCGGATCTCTCGCGTTATCCCTAAGCGCCGTTGCAGGCGCCGGTAAGCCGCCGGCGGCAGCGTTGCAGGCAGGAACGACGAGTGTCTCGGCGCATTGAGCAGCCCCACCAGCACCTGAACCGGCAGACGCAACGTCTTCAGTTCCACTGCTAGAGGTCGCTAACGAACACGTCGAGACACCACTTGAGCGGCAGCCGTTGCGCTGGCTCTTGCGCTGTCGCGTGCGTATTCGTCTCCCTGCCGTTGCCGGGACTCCCCCGCTCTTCCGCCAGTCGGAACACCGATCGAACCCTATGCATTTCTTCCCGAATCTGCGCATTGGACAGCGCCTGGCCCTGGGCTTTCTCGCGATCATCGTCTTGATGGTGATCCTGACCGTGGTGGGCATCCAACGCGTTCGCAGCATCGACCAGCAACTCACCGCCATCAATGAGGTCAACAGCGTCAAGCAACGCTACGCGATCAATTTCCGTGGCAGCGTCCACGACCGCGCAATTGCTCTGCGCGACGTCGTACTCATGGACGACCCCGCAGAGCGCCACGCCGCCGAACAATCGATCGACAAGCTCGCTGCCGATTACGCACGCGCTGCGCAACCGCTCGACGACATGATCGCCAGCTCGACCGATGCAAAAGAGAAAGACATTCTCCGGCAGATCAAATCCGTCGAGCAGCGCACCCTGCCGCTGATCGCGCAAGTGCGCGCGTTCCGCGATGCGGCCGACAAGGCGCAGGCAGAACAGCACCTGCTGCAGCAAGCGCGCCCGGCCTTCATTGCCTGGCTGGCCAGCATCAACGCCTTCATCGACCTGCAGGAAGCCAAGAACCGCCAAGCCGCCAGGCAGGCCGTTGCCACCGCGCGCGGCTTTGCGATGCTGATGGTGATGTCCACCGTCGTCGCCCTGCTGTTGGGCGCCACCATCGCGTTCCTGCTCACGCGCAGTGTGGTGCTGCCGCTGCGCCAGTCGCTGCGCCTGGCCCAGCGCATCAACGACGGCGATCTGCGCAGCCAGGACGCAGCGACCGGCAACGACGAATCCGGGCAACTGCTGCGCGCCATGCAGCAGATGCAGCGACGCCTGCAGGAGGTGATCTGGGCGCAACGCAGCATGGCTGCGCGCCACGACGCCGGCGAAATCAGCTACCGCACCGACCCACAGGGTTTTCCCGGCGAATATGGCGACATGGTGCAAGACACCAACGCACTCGTACACGCCCACGTGCAGACCCAATTGCGCATGACCCAGGTCATGGGCAGCTACGCCATTGGCGATCTCACCCAGGACATCGAGCAGTACCCGGGCGAAAAATCCGCCATCACCGCCACCATGCAGCAGGTTAAGCGCAACCTGCAGGCCATCAACGCGCAGATCCAGGAACTGACCCAGGCCGCCTGCGCAGGCGACTTTGCACTCCGCGGCAAGGCGGAAACGTTCGAGCACGATTTTCGCCTGATGGTGGAAAACCTCAACACCATGATGGCCACCTCCGATACCAACCTGGCCAGCTTCTCCGGGCTGCTGCGCGCGATCGCCGATGGCGACCTCACCGTGCGCATGTCCGGCAACTTCCACGGCGTGGTCGCCTCCATGCGTGACGATGCCAACAGCACCGTGCACCGCCTCACCGACATCGTCACCCGCATCCAGACAACCTCCAACAGCATCAGCTTCGCCGCAGAAGATATCGCCAGCGGCAATCAGCAGCTGGCGCAGCGCAGCGAACAACAGGCCGCCAGCCTCGAAGAAACCGCTGCATCGATGGAAGAGCTGACCTCCACCGTCAAGCAGAATGCCGAACATGCCACCCGCGCCAACCAGCTCGCACGCGGCGCCGCCGCCATCGCCTCGGAAGGCCGCGACGTGGTCGGCCAGGTGATCGAACAGATGTCCGGCATCGAAGCCTCGTCCAGACGTATCGCCGACATCATTTCGGTCATCGACGGCATCGCCTTCCAGACCAATATCCTGGCCCTCAATGCCGCGGTGGAGGCCGCACGCGCCGGCGAACAGGGCCGCGGCTTCGCTGTTGTTGCATCGGAAGTGCGCACGCTCTCGCACCGTTCCTCGGATGCGGCAAAAGAAATCAAGCGGCTCATCGACGATTCCGTACAACGCGTCGCCGACGGCTCCACCCTCGTGCACACCGCCGGCACCACCATGGGCGAAATCGTCACCAGCGTCCAGCACGTCACCGACATCATGGCCCATATCTCCGCCGCCTCGCAGGAACAAGCCGGCGGTATCGAACAGGTCAATCACACCATCGCGCAGATGGACGAGACCACCCAACACAATGTGCGCCTGGTCGAAGCCGCCAGCACCGCCGCGCATGCGTTGGAACAGCACTCCGCGCAACTCACCCGCGCAGTGGAAGTCTTCAAGGTCAACGCAACGGTGCTGTGAGTCCGCGAGATAGCATTCGACGCACCAGCGACGGTCGCGGCGATCATCTGGGGCTCGACCTACCGCAAGCGCCTAACCGGCAGAAAACAGACCAACCTGTCGCGGCGGATAGATCAGATCGCGCCCAACCGGGCGCGCATCGGCATTCAACTGATGCGGCTGCACCGCGGTCTCGCCAAGAATGTGCAGCACCTGCCACCTCCGGTGCAGCAACAGATCCGCAATAAGGCGGCGATGGCATTGCCACCAGAGTGCTTCGGCGCACATCAGCGCCGTACGCCGCTCACGTGCCATGGCGGTCGCCTGCTCCAGCCCGGCGCCGAAGTCGGCGCTGGTCATATGGTCGGCATAGCCCTGAAACGCCGCGTTGCGCCACGCGCCATTGGGCGACCCGGGTTGCGCCTTGCGCCGTCCACCCAGCTCGGGCAGCCACAGATAGCGCACCGACGCCGCGTCCAGTGCATGCGCCATCGTGTCGCTGGCAAACCAAGGGTAGCGACGCGAGCCCGGAAAGCGCCGCACATCCACCACTGCCTTAATCCGATGCGCGCTCAACAACGCGACGAACGCCTCCCAGGTCCTGGTGGAATGACCGATTGTCCAGAGCATCCCGGCCGTATCGCCAGCGGCCTGCAGCCCAGGCGCGTCGGTGTTGATCAGGGGAGAGGTGTCATGCATCGCAGCAGCAGTTAGGCGGAGTGGCAATACAGCACTAGCACTGCCAGCGCCCACAGCAAGTGATGGGCACGCGACCTCTGCCCGCACGCGGATCTGGCTCATCGGCTTTTTAAGCGCGTGCAATTCCCGTAGCAAGGTGATGGCTGATCGCTCCAGATCGTCCTGAATGCGGTGGCAGCGGTGTGCCGGCAGCGCGACCATCTGCACTACACGGTCGACCGCGTCGCTGAGCGATCAGCCCGATGACACATTGATCGTCAGGGGACCATCGCGCTGAGTGCGGGACAGAAGATGAGACGGGCGGTGTGCGTTGGGGAAGCGTCACGGCGCGGAGCGATTTGCAGCGACGTGTGGCGGAGAGAGTGGGATCGGATCACCTCCGACCTAAGCCCTTCTCACTGTTGCAGAAAGCCTGCCGGGCAGGTTTCCTTTCAATGTTTCCTCGATCATAGCCTCCGTATCGGCCCGATTGCTAGCGCACGCTTGCCATGGACAAGTTGCTGACGCCATTGTCTGTCTGCATAAACTCGGACCTCACAGACATGAGCAACTCAAACAGCCCGCATGAAGCACGTGTCGCGGTATTGGTCGACTGCGACAACGTGCCGACCGACATCGTTGAACACGCCTTGCTCATGGTGGCGCAGTTCGGCCGGGTTGTGCTGCGCCGCGGGTATGGCAACCACAACACGCTCGCCAACAAGTGGCAGGAGGTCCTGGTCCGCCAGGCATTCACCCCGTGCCTTCAATACCAATACGCCTCGGGCAAGAACACCGCCGACATTGCCTTGGCGCTCGACGCTTTGGAGGCACTGTTCGACAGCCGGGCCGACACCTTCTGCCTGGTCACCAGCGACTCTGACTTCTCCTACCTCTGCCGCAAGCTCCGGGAGCGCGGGGCCACGGTGTTCATCGTCGGGGAACCGAAGACCCCGGATGCCCTGCGCAACGCCTGCGACCAATTCTTCGAATGGGAAAGGCCAGCCAAAGAGCCTGTGCCCCATGAAACCCAGGGCATGGATCTGCCCGCAGTGAAGCCGGAAGTGACGAAGGATGAAGCGCCCCGCGTGGAAACCAAGCCACTGCCGAAACGACGTCCCCGGTTCTTAGTCGAAGCCGTGACACTGCTGACCGGCGACACCTCCGAGGGCAAGGTGGGACTGTCGGCGCTGGGCCAATACCTCAAACGCACTGACCCATCTTTCTCGCCTAACCTCTACGGCCACTCCGGTCTGCTCAACATGGTGAAAACCTATGACCTGCTGACAACGCAGCGAGAGGAGACCGGCGGTTGGTCGGTCAGCATCTCGCACAAGCCAGAGGTTCTCGACCAGTCGGGATGATCCGCACTGGATTGATAAACGCCGTGGGGCGACAACCTTACGTCACGGCATGTGAGCTACTCCACCGAGGTGAAAGGAAACCTGCACTTGAGGACGATGCCTATCCATCCCGACCTGTTCGCCCTGGGCTTCCTGGCCTGGCCCCGACGCGCGCGCCGAGGGCCAGGAGCGTTTGTTCCCAGCAGCCGACGGCAAAAACGGTCAAGGCCACTGGGTTCCCAAGCGTTTAGCCGGCACCTTCCCGAAGGTCTATGGCCTCAGCCTCAAGTCCATTCTTTCCCTTCTTTCGCAAGCCTATGGAAACAGGAAAGCATCGGGCGCACATCCACCACGCTGAAAGAAACGAGTGCAGCGTGTGGCGAGACTCCCAAGGATTACGTGCCTAATAACGGCCGCATAGCGGCATACATCGGATCTCTAGTCGCAGCCGGTGAGAGGGTTCTACCCCGATATCACGGACGGTTGTAAAAGAGCTGCAACCTTCTGATCCTGCTTGGCCGCCCTTCGCCGCATCCTTGGGTTGTGGCGTCGCTCGATGTAGTCAAACACATCCGCTCTTGCTCCATCCAGTGTGG
>JAAIGF010071897.1_pt1 | contig 123771 bp, 114 predicted proteins | sample 6487441 | NCBI WGS metagenome assembly JAAIGF01 (sample SAMN13974129, study PRJNA590717) | phyllosphere metagenome | biome: pepper field; feature: multiple bacterial spot infested pepper fields; material: pepper leaves; isolation source: leaves from pepper fields | host: Capsicum annuum ... | reverse complement strand
TTAACCTTAACCCCTCTGAACATTTAAATCCTCTACTCCTGCGCTTCCCGTTTTACCGGACTGCAAAGATACAAATCTTTTTTAATTCCGCAACTCTTTTTTAAAAAAAGTTTCTGATCTTAAAATCGGTTTTAATTGCATCTTACACCAACACAAAAAGTACTTATTTTTTATTCTATTATAATAATAAAATATAAAACACCTCTTCTGTATGTATATAAAGTAATTTTTCTTAAAAAATCAGGTCCGCTTATCTAAAAGCTCTTCTGCGCTTACTGATCTACTCTCGTTTTCAGTGGGGCAAAGATAGAAACTCTTAACCTTACAATCCAAATATTGTTAATATAAATTTCATTTTCATGTAATATTTAAAGATAAAATACTGATTATTAAGTACAACATTTTTAAACAAAAGTTTAATTTTTTTCAACCTGAAATATTATCGATCATTTTTGGAATCATTTAATAAAGAATCCGAAAATAAATAATTTCATTCAGGTTTACTTCTGGGCTTTTCGATCGTTAATCCGCAAGGATGTATTTTAGCAGGTAAATAGGAATCGTATTTTATATATTCTTTTTTCCAGCTTGCTTCTTTACAATAGATATGATCGGAGTATAGCAGCCTTGAACTCTTAAAACACATCAATCCAAAAGATAAAATCAATAGTGGCCGCTGAAATTTTTGAGCCCCCCTCACGTCTATCGCTTCACAAAATACTAAAAAAACGGAACCTCCGATTATACAATTATACCTTTCCGCGTCCAGATTGGGTAAAACTCTTGTTAAATCAACAAATACTGTAATTCCCAACAATGTTATTACAGTAATCAGTTTTTCTTTGCTCATTCTACTGTAATAAAGAAGTATAACAAAGAAGATTAAGTAATAGTTTTTGTAAAGAAATTTTAAATAATCCTTTTCTTCTATAAGCTGTATTTTATAAGAAAGGTTCCAGACAAGTCTTTGCATTACCGTCGTCCTATTACCTGATGATGTGTAAAATAGTACCGAGTAAAGGTGAAAAAAAACGCCTAATACTATAAAAAGAAATAGAACTTTATATTTTTTAAAATACTTTATATAAAGCAGGGGGATAAAGAGCAATCCTATAACTCCATTAAGAAGACATACTAATATCAAAACCTTCCTAGGAAAATGAAGTTCTGAATGGTTTTTAATAATGAAATAGATAATAAAAGGAGTTATAAACTGAAGGGTAATGGTATTTAAGAGTATTTCCTGGCCGCTTGCGATAATCAAAAATATAGTAAGGACAAAAAATATTTTACTAATGTTATCCGTCTTATATTTATTATTTACATATAAAAAGATCTCATAGAAAAGATAACACCAGAAAAATAATGAGATGTATACTGTGAAATACGGAATATACTTTGTGCTGAAAAGGGAGCTGAGATAAATGGTTACACTTGGAATGATGCTGTAATACCCCTGATGATTGGAAAATACAGATGAAAATCCGTTCAATACCGAATCCCGCAGGTAGACTATACCTTCTTCATACCATAATCTGGGATCTGCCAATACGAATCTTGTTTTAAACAAAAAAATTGCGAGGATGAAGAAATACACGAGAACAATGGCTCCGTATTGCTTAAGTAAGGAAAAATTTATTTTTGCATGCATTGTGTTTAGAATTATTTTAGGGTAAAATATATTTAATGATTTATAAAAGTTTAATGTCCGGCTATAAAAACGCAGAAGGAATATTGTTTTATGTTAGCTCTTCTGTTAAACTATTTAAATAATTTATGTTGATCGCTCCGACAGCAGTCTTTGTGCAGGATGTTACTGTTTCCTATAAATGGTGCTTAGAAAATCACCATAAGAAGATTCGAGGCCGATGATATCGCCACTTTTTAAGTTTAAGCCTCCTACTCCGGTATTATCGGATTTAATTTTCGCTGCGGAAATCTGAAAATACTGATTGGAGCTGTTGTCTTTCGGCTGTATTTTAATGGTAGAACCTAAAAGTTTTTTGGTAGAAACGGTATAGACTTCTCCGGGAACCGTTTTCAGCACGATATAAGATCTGGGGGAAATAATATAGTCCTTACCATTGACAGCAATTTTCTGATCTTTGTCTGAAGAAGCGAAAATATACATATATCCTGTCTGCTCGGCCAATTTGGCTTTCGGCAAAAAGTAAAGACTCAACCTGTAATTTGAAGGATTGAAATTCTGTTTCGTTCCGTCGATCGTTTCAAAAGGTTTTAAAGTATAGGTGTTGGCGCCTATTTCTTTTGCTTTTCTATAAATCAGCGCAAAAACTTCATCGTCATATTTTGAAAAACCCTGCACTTCAATTTCACCCAGATATTCAGCATCCTTTGCTTCATTAATTCTATACAGGAACTTGTCTGTGTTCTCGCGGGTTTTTTCAACTTTTGTAAGGTATACAGTCTGGGCATTAAAAAGCTGTATCAGAAATACAAGGGCTGCAATGAGTATTCTTTTCATTCTTTATTTTTTAGATTGAAGAATTTCCACACATTCTTCAAGGCTGTTTTCCCAATGCTTGGGTTCGATTTTATAAACCTGCTCTATTTTATCGAGACACATGGTGCTTCTCTTCGGTCTTTTTGCCGGTGTCGGATATTGCTTGGTCGTTAATTGATTCAATTTTATATTTGATCCGGAGAATGCTGCAATTTTTTTTGCAAATTCAAACCAGGTGGTTTCAGGATAATTGGAGAAATGGAAAACGCCGTATTTTTTTTCACGGGTTTCGATAATCATCATGATGGCTTCTGCCAAATCATTGGCGTTGGTCGGCTGGCCAAACTGGTCTCCGACAATTCCCAATTCGTCTTTTTGAGCAAAAAGATTCAGCATGGTCTTCACAAAATTCTTATTGAATTCAGAATACAGCCATGAGGTTCTGAGGATAACTGTTTTCGGATTGATTTCCAGTGCCAGCTCTTCTCCTTTTAACTTGGATTCGCCATAAACGCCAACCGGATTCGTAAAATCATCTTCGGAATAGTCTAAATTGGTCTCCCCATCGAAAACATAATCGGTAGACACATGAATGAATGTAGCGCTGTTATCCTTACAGGCCTGTGCCAGGGACCCTACTCCATCCGCATTTACTGCGAATGCTTTTTCCTTTTCCGTTTCAGCAAGATCTACGGCCGTATAAGCAGAGGCGTTGATGCAGTAATCCGGCTTATACTCTGCAAAAAATGCGTTGATCTGATCTTCGTTGGTAATGTCCAGCATCTGGGAATCGGTGAAGGTGAATTCGTAGTCCAGCTCAAATTCCGGAGCAACTTTCCTGATGCAGTTTCCCAACTGTCCGTTTCCTCCGACAACTAATATTTTCTTCATTATGAATTTTTTGCGTTTTGTGATCTTAAAAATTTAACTCTCGACTGGAAGTCCTTCTGCTCCAGATCTACATAAAACTTATGGAATGTCTCTTTAATATCTTCAGGATGTACTTCCGACTTTCTGGTTTTAATGTTAAAGTAGATCACCGTTACCCATAATACGGCATGAACCGTTTTTTCATCCAGGCTTTTCATGAGTATCTCCACTTTTGCCGTACGTTCCCCAACCTCAATGGTCTTGCTGCTGATGACTACCGAAGTGTTGTATCTTACTTCTTTCAGGTAAGCGATTTCATTCTGGATGGCAATCCAGGTGCAGCCGGTACGTTTGGTGTATTCTTCATAGGTAAAACCGTAAAATGTTTCTACATGATCTTCTCTGGCATTAAACATATAGTCCAGATATTTCACATTATTTAAATGACCGATCGGATCACAGTCGCTGAATCTGACTTTTACCCTGGTTGATACTTCTTTTTCCATTCTGCAAAAATAAAAAAACCACCCCGATGAGAGATGGTTATTTTATAAATGTTTGTTAATTTCTAAAAATTACTGAACACCCAGTTCTTTTTTTACAGCTGCAGTAGCATCAGGTCCTCCTTTGAAAACAAATGCTGCAGAGTTTGCATCCATGATATAGTCATATCCGTTTGCTTTAGCCACTTTAGAAACTGCATCGTTAAGTTTCTTTTCAATTGGCTCATATGCGGCATCCTGCTTAGCTACGAAATCTTTCTGCGCTTTGTCGTTCATCTGCTGGATTTCTTCCTGCATTTTTGCCAATTCCGCTTCTCTTGCTTTGTTTTCGTCAGCCGTTTTCTTAGGCGCTTCTTCGGTATACTGCTTCACTTTAGCCTGTCCTGCATCTGCTTTTTTCTTGATTTCGGCTTGTTTAGTATCTAAGAAAGCTTTAAGATCAGTATCAGCCTTTTTCTTTTCAGGCATTGCGTTAAGAACACCTATAACATCTAAAGTAGCAATTTTTTGAGCTTTTGCCATACCTACCGATACAACCATCATTACCGCTGCAAATAATACACTTAATTTTTTCATAATGGGTAAATAAATAATTTAATTTGTTTTTTAGATCTGTAAATTTAATAAAAGTTAAACTTTTATTTTCTTGTTTTTGTTTTTTCTTTCGGCTCGCTGTCTTTCAACAGGATCGCCAATACTTTATCTGAATAATCGGATCTTTTCTGAAGGAAAATAACGTTGTTGCTTGTTTTATCCAGCACGATCGCCAACCCGTTCTTTTCAGACATGATCTTGATGGCTTCCCAGATCTGGTCCTGGAACGGCTGTACAAGATTGGCTCTGAGCTTCTTGATTTCGCCGGTTGCCCCGAAACGTAAGCTGGTGGTGGTTTTGATGTTTTTATCCAAATCCATCACTTCTTTTTCCCGAAGTTTCAGCTGATCGCCTATTAAAAGTACTTTTTCACTTTCAAAAGCAGATCTTTTACGCTCGTATTCCGCCTGTAGATTCTGCAGTTCTGTCTGCCAGGTATCGATCTGTGCATTCAATCTCGCTTCTGCTTCTTTATACTGAGGCATTTTACCCAATATATATTCGGTATCAACAACGCCTACCTTCTGTGCATTGCTTAACCCGAAAAGCAGGAATAATACGAATGAAAAAACAATTTTAAAATTTTTCATGTTTTGGATTATAATGACTGGTTCATCAAGAAGTGCGTCTTCCATCCGGAAGGTTCAGTTCCTGTAATTGTTTTATCGAATCCATAAGCGAAATCAAATCCAATAAGACCAAATGCTCCCATATATACTCTTACCCCAACACCGACTGATCTTTTTAACTGGAATGGATTGTAATTCCCCCAGGTATTCCAAACGTTCCCTCCTTCAGCAAACGTCAATGCATAAATCTTTGCCGTCTGGTTCAATGAAATCGGGTATCTTAATTCTAACGTAAATCTGTTGTAAATCGTACCTCCCCCTGCAGGTGTAATATCTTCAGAAGTTCCTCCGTAGGTAGAAGCATTTTCATAACCTCTCAACGGAATTAATTCTCTACCGTCATATCGGCCACCAAACAAACCGGTACCTCCTACATAGAATCTTTCAAACGGCGGTGCTCCCAGCTTGGAGTTGTATCCGTCCATGAATCCCATTTCAGCAGAAGATCTTAGTACCAACTTACCAATGATTTCATTGTAAACATCAGCCTTGAACTTCACTTTATAGAATTCCATCCACTTATATTTCTCTGTAGGACTTAATGTGGAATAATCCTTGTTGTTGAATGCAGAGTAAGGCAAGGTAAACTTCAGCGACAGGTCTAAATTGGATCCTGATGTCGGGAAGATCGGGTCGATCCCGGCCGAGTTTCTGCTTAACCCTAAGTTGATGCTCAAGTTATTGGCGGAACCATAATATTCGGTGGTATTACCAAACTGGAACGGATAATTCTGGAAGTCATACTTTTGGTACTGAAGACCTGTGTATAACGAGAAGTAATCATCGGGCCATCTCAAAAGCCTGTTTAATCCTACAGAAGCAGAGAAGATATTCAATTTCTGGGAATTCCCGGAAATATCGGAATACTTAACCCTTGAGTTGTTCAAACTTACGGAAAGCGCGGTCGGTCTTGTTCCGAATAACCAAGGTTCCGTAAATGAAACGCCATAATTCTGGAAATATTGCCCGGCCTGCGCCTGAAGCGATAAAGTTTGTCCGTCTCCCTGAGGAACCGGCTTGAAATCTTTGAACTTCAGGAAATTTCTCAACGAGAAGTTGTTGAAGGTAAGCCCCAATGTTCCGATGAAGCTGTTCCCTCCGTAACCTGCCTGCAACTGAACCTGTGAAGATCCTTTTTCAACCAGTTTCCAGTTGATGTCTACCGTGTTATCCTGTTGGTTCGGCTGAATGTCCTGACCCACCTGCTGCGGATCAAAGAACTGCATTCCCGCCAGATCGAAATAGGTTCTTTTGATGTCACTTTTCGCGAAAAGGTTACCCGGCTTCGTTCTTAATGCTCTTAAGATAACATGGTCATGCGTGGTGGTATTCCCCTGCCAAGTTACTTTATTCCATGTTGCTTTCTCTCCTTCATTAATCCGGATTTCAAGGTTCACTTTATCTCCGTCCACCGATTTTTCAACCGGGGTTACATTGGAGAAAAGATAACCGTTATTCATGTAAACGGACTTGATATCGGAATCATCTTCCTTACCGCCGTCTTCTCCAACTTTTTTATTGAAACCGACAGCATCGTAAATATCTCCTTTTTTATAACCCAGAAGTCTCTGTAAATAATCGGTAGAATATACGGTATTCCCGGTGAAGGTAACATCACCGATATAGTACTGTTTCCCTTCGTTCAGTTTTACATTGATTTCGTAATTGTTTCTTTTATTTCTCCAAACGGAATCTGAAACAATGGTCGCATCCCTGTAACCCAGAGAGTTATAGTAATTAATCAGGTTTTGCTTATCTTCCTGGTATTTGTCTTCAATAAATTTCGAAGACTTCAGAATACCGCCAATGCCGAATCTTTTTTGCTTGGTTTCCTTAAAAGCTTTATTTCTAAGCTTTCTGTCGGTCACCATTTTATTTCCTTCAAATTTGATATGATCGATCTTTATCCTTTTGCCTTTGTCTACTTCAATCGTCCAGTCTACCAGATTAGGATCTCCGGCATTTACTTTTTCCTGAATGGTGATTTTGGCATCTGCGTAGCCTTTTTTCACGAAGTCTTTAGGGACATTCGTTTTAAGGCTCGAGATCAGGTTTTGTGTAATTTTCGTTCCCGGCTTCAGATTGTTGTCTTTAGCCATTTTTTCATTTTTGGATTTCCCGATCCCTTTTCCTGTAAATTTTACTTCTCCAAGGTCTTTAAGATCCTGAAGGTAAAACCTTAAGATAATGGTCTCGCCTTCAATGCTCTGAACATATACTTCAACCTCGGAAAAAGACTGGGTATCCCAAAGCTTTTTTACAGCGTTGCTTATTTTCTGCCCCGGAATGTCTACGGTTTCCCCTTTTGACAAACCTGTAAATCTCAGGATCTGAGCCGGCGTATATTTTTTAACCCCATCGACAACAATATCTTTCAATGTGTATGTTCCTGCCTGGTTTTCTGCATGTACAGCATTGTTTACGCTGGTGCTGTCTTGTGGAGTTACCTGTCCATAAAAATGTGCAGAAGCAACAAACATAATGATGGGTAATAGTCTAAACTTCATTTTATCGTAGTCTTTCTTTTCTTAATTTTACTGAATTTTTATTTGTTCGCCGGTCATCCCGAATCTTCTTTCTTTGTTTTGATAATTTACAATACACTGAAAGAAAATGTCTTTTGTAAAGTCCGGCCAGAGAACATCTAAAAACTGCAGCTCTGCATAAGCGATCTGCCAAAGGAGGAAATTGCTGATTCTGATTTCGCCGCTTGTCCGGATCAGGAGATCCACCGGCGGGAGATCTTTTGTATAAAGGTAGCTTTCGAAAAGCTTCTCATCGATATTTTGGGCATCGATCTTTCCTTCTTTCACATCTTCGCTGATGTTTTTTACGGCATTCAGTATTTCATGCTGCGACCCATAGCTGATCGCCAGCACCAGATTGCCTTTTGTGTTTTCTTTTGTAAGTTCCACTACGCGCAAAAGCTGATCTTTCACGAGCGGAGGAAGTTTTTCCAGATTCCCGATCACATGCATTTTCAGCCCTTTACTGAAAATTTCTTCTGCTTCCAGCAACAGGGTTTCCACCAGTAAATTCATCAAAGTATTTACTTCTTCTGCAGGGCGGTTCCAGTTTTCCGAAGAGAAGGTATAAAGTGTTAAATACGGAATATGTATTTCATTACATGCATTAATGGCATTCCTTACTGCATCAATGGCATTTCTGTGGCCGAAAGTTCTTTCTTCGCCACGGGTTTTTGCCCACCTTCCATTACCATCCATGATGATCGCCACATGTTGCGGCAAATTTTCAGGATCTATTTTATCTTTTATCAACGACATATTAATCACAATAACACGGAGGTCTCCCGAAAGAATACGTAAGTCCCAAACTTACGGTATTCATCCAATCTTTAGATCGGGTATCTCCGATATTTCTTTGTCCAATAAGGGCAGCTTCTCTTTCTTTGGACACTACATAATAAGCATCGGTCTGAAGAAGGGAACCACCGGTAACAGGGCTGAGGATATCTCCGTTATACGTAGCCACGACATCTTTACTAAGGACTTTGTTGTAATCCAGCTGATCCGTAAGTGTATATCTGAAAGTAGCTTCTGCAAAAATAGCCCAGTTATAATTAAATTTATATTTTAAACCCACTCCAAAAGGAAGGTGCGCTGTCGTCTTTTTACCGGTAGAGTATGTTGCGGTAGTGGTAAAATCAAGCTCATTGATCGGAGCCTGTGCCACGCCGTCGGCATCTCTTCTGAAGTCATTTACAATCGTAGCTTTCGGAGCATCAAATAATAAAGCGCCTACCCCACCGAAAATATAAGGACTCACCATTCCTTTCTGCTCATTATTCACCGGGAAAAAGTTGTATTCGAAAACCAAACTCGCTTCATATACATCATTTTTACCGAATGAATTTCTATTTCTTCTGTAATCCTCTTTTGCCACCTTGTCATTAAACTGAACCTGGTTGTACCCAAGATCCAGTCTCACGGTCTGATGAGGATTAAAATTAAATCTGTATAAAATCCCACCATAAAACGGAACTCCCCAATCCGATGTTCTGCTTAAATCCAATGGCTTTTGTAAAAGATAATTCGATCTCCCTATATCCCCAACTAGGTTACTCATACCTAGACGAACTCCAAGTTCGTTTCTTTGTGCTTTAACACTTACCACAGTTCCTAGAGCGGCAAGGAAGCTAAACAATAATTTTCTATTCATAAAAGAATATGGATTTATGGTTATTTTAAAATTTAATTTTTGCAAATATAAAACATTTTTATATTAATGATAATCTTAATGTTTAGTTAAAAATAAAGAAAAAAACATAATTTGTTATAAAGTAAACGACAAACCCGCTAAATTATTCTTTTTTTAATAGAATCAAAATTCTCACGATACAATAAACCCCCATTAAATGAGGGCTTAAATGTATTATTTTTTATTGAATATAGACTGTACTTTATTCCTAATTCTTATCAGTATAGGTTCTTTGTAGTTTTTATCTTCATCAAAGTAACCATAGCCGTAACCATATCCGTAGCCGTAACCGTATCCATAGCCGTAACCCTGCTTGGTATTGTAATCATTATAGACAAGCCCCAAATGATCGATTTCTCCGTTATGATATCTTTCCGTGATCATTTTCAGCATATATTTTTCAGTATACTCATGACGTACCACATAGATATTGGCATCAGAATGTTTCATCAGCTCATAGGAATCTGCAACCAGACCTACCGGCGGAGAATCAATGATGATGAAATCATACAATTTTTTAAGGTCTTCGATAAACTGAATATTCTTTTCGCTCATCAGAAGCTCTGAAGGATTCGGCGGAATAGGTCCTGAAGTGGCAACATCCAGGTTAGGAATTCTTGTTCTGTTGATAATCTGCTCCATTCCCACTTCACCGGTCAGGTAATTGGAGATACCAAATTGATTATCAATCTGGAAATCCCCGAAAATCTTCGGCTTCCTCAAATCCATCCCCAAAAGAATGGTTTTTTTATCACTTAATCCGAGAACCGATGCCAGGTTGATTGACACGTAAGTTTTCCCTTCACCACCAATGGAAGAGGTTATCAGAATAACCTTACTACCGTCATTTTCACCGGAAAGAAATCTCACATTCGCCCTGATTCCCCGGAATGCTTCTGACACAGAAGATTTCGGCTGGTCCATAACCGTAAGCATATTTTCGTTGCTGTTGTTGCCGATTACACCCAGTAAAGGGATTTTGGTTGCGCTGAGCAATTCCCGGATATTTCTGATTTTGCTATCCAGCAATTCCCCGATGAGAATAAACAAAAGCGGCAACACAAGAAAACCTCCTATGATACCCGCTTTGGCAGCCTTTATATTAGGACCGATTGGTGACTGTCCTACATTTTTAGCAGGGTCGATTACCGTAATATCGGATTGATTGGCAACCATTCTGATCTGCGTCTCATTCTGCCTTCCGAGCAAGCTGTTGTAGGTAGCCTCAATCATATTGTATCCTCGTTCCGCATCAAGGTATCTTCTCTGCTTTTCAGGATAAGTTGCCAAATCGGAATTTGCCTGGGTAACTTTCTGATTAATTTTATTTATTTCGTTATAATAACCGGAATAATAATTCCTAAGGGATGCATTAGACGCCGTTTTAGCATCATCAATAAGCCTGTTGACCTCTTTCATCGGCTCCGAATTCGGCTTATAAATCTGTGCCAGCTCACGCCTCCTCAGATAAAGTGCTTTTAACTCGGCGACCGAAGCACTGAAAAATCCGTCCTGAAAACCTGCTGCCGTTGTGCTGATCATTTTTTCAAAATTCTGAGCCTCCAGGCTTCTTCTGATTTCATTCAAAGAAGCAATTTTACTGTCGATATCTGCTTTTCTGGCTTCCAGCTCTTTAATTTCGACCAATGATTTCTCATCCCTGTCTTTAATATCATAAAGCTTTTCGGTAGTCTTCATATAATTCAGGATATTGGCGCTTGAATCCAGCTTCTTCCTGATATTATTAAGATTTTCTTTTAAATAAATATCGGTATTTTTATCTACAGTCAATTTATCGGCAAGCCTCTTTTTTTGCAACTGGCTTACTGACATATTGAGAAAATTAACGGTATTATTAAGATTAAAACCTTTTTTGGTAATAATCATAATACTGTTGATTTCCTTATCGAATTCAATACCGATAGTAGAAACAATATCATTAACTGACTGATTAACCGTATTTAAGCTAACAATAATATTATCCAGCTTTATTTTAGGAACAATAGGATTACGGATTAACCTGAATCTTAAATTCGGAGAAGTGTACCATTCCCCTAATTTTATAATTTTATTAGCGGGTCTCTCATAAGGATCAATTGCTGAAAAACCTTCCGACTCATAGCTATACAGATTTGTTGAATGCCCTTCTTCAGGAAGAATAACCTCAAAAGAGTTCCCTCCTTTCAGTACCAATGTAACCGGATAGTTCATCTGTTGAAGATGCTTTTTATCAACCTGAAAAACTACAGGACAATCGTCTTTATCCAGATAGGTTGATTTTATAAGCCCTTTCGTTGAATAATTTACAAACAAATCCAGTTCTTTTACCAGAAACTCATTGTGGGTTCTGGATAAGAGCATTTTCTTCAAATAAATACCGTCCTGATTTCCGCCCTGCCCCCAGATGAAGTTGATGGACTGGTTGGGTGTAAAATAGCTGGACGTATTATTTGAAACACTCAGGGATAGATTAGAGGCATAAATACTCTGTGCATAATATTTGCTGTATACCCATGCGATACCGTAACCGATAAACAACATTAGAACGAACCAGTACCAGTTTTTCAGTACTCTTCTTAAAAAATGTTCAATGTCGAACAATGCGAAGGAGCCGTGTTTTTCCTTCTGAGAATCCACCTTCTCTACCGTAGCGTCTTTTCCTGGAATCATGATATTAAAGGTTTTTTAAAAGTAGATAAATGGATAATGCCGTTGTAATTACCGATACTCCTGTGGTTAAAGTCTGAATCGGATCCTTGCCAAGTCCGTTCAAGCTTTTGGCTCTTGTATTCAGATAGATTTCGTCACCGTTTTGTACATAATAATAAGGAGAATTCATCACATCTTCCCGGGTAAGATCGATTCTGGCAGTTTTGATTCCTTCAGGCAGCTTTCTGTGGATCATGATATTTTTCCGGTCAACAGTTCTGTTCAGACCACCGCTCATGGCAATGGCTTCAGTAATCGTCAACGTATTTTTATGCACTACCTTTTCGCCGGTAACACCTGTTGTTTCTATATCACCCAATACATAGAATGTAATCCCGTTAGTATTTAAACGTACTTCAGATTTACCTTCCTGGAAATTTTCGTTTACTTTATCCTGAATCTCCTTACTTACTTCTTCAATGGTACGCCCTTCAACTTTTATAAATCCGATACCGAAAACATTAATGTCACCATTGGCATCTACTTTTAATCCGTTAAAATAGAAATTGGAATTTCCTCCTCCTGAAGCTCCTGATCCTATCGCACCGATTCCCATGTTTGACATCGCGCCACCACCGGATCCGCCGGAAGTATTTAATGACGAATAAAATTGTGCAGCATCACCCTTCGGAGTCGTAACAATATTCAGTGTTAAAATATCATTCTTTGTGATCCTGTATACCGGAATATTGTAGGGAACCAGGCCTTCTTCATTGATAACAAGGCTTTCGCTCGGCTGCATGTATTTTACATCTTTTGTGGTTATACAAGATGTCATCATTAAGAGAGGCAGTGTTAGAAATAATATATATTTACAGTTCTTCATCATATTTTTCAATTGTTTGCAAAAATAAAGATTTAATTGATAGTCTTCTTATTATTCTTTAAAAGATAAATAAAATCCGGTAAGTAAGCCCCAAAAAAGCCAAGTAAAACAATAATCAACAACAAGAGATTGATATTGATGTGCCTAAAGTAATAGGCCGTTGCTACGATAAAAAGATAATAAATGATAATATAAAAACTGGATCTTCTGTGGGTAAGATTCAGCTTTAATAGCTTATGATGGATATGGTTTTTATCGGCATCAAACGGAGATTTTCTGTTGATAAGTCTTATAATGATCACATTCAGCGTATCGATAATCGGGAGAATAAGAATGGCAACGGCTACTACAGGTGCAGACTGCAGGTGATACCTTGGAATCCCTGCAACTTCTCTGTCAATAAAAATGTCGATAAAACAAATTGAGGTAAAGGCTAACAGGAAGCCCAGCAGCATTGATCCGGTATCCCCCATAAAAATCTTATTGGTTCTGTAATTGGATAAATTATAATACAAAAATGCCAGAACCGCCCCGATAATAATTACAGACAAAACAACCAGCGGATAATTATATTCCCCTAACCGGTAATAGCTGATCCCGAAAAGAGCACTGCAGATGACGGAATATCCTCCGGCAAGACCATCGATTCCATCGATGAGGTTAAAAGCATTAATGAGAACAATAAAAGTGATAATACTGAAGAAAACACTTATAAAGTAATCCATTTCGTAAATCCCCAGGATCCCGAAAAGGCTTCTGATCCGGATATCCGATCCTATGACGATTAATGAAGATACGATGATCTGGGCAACTAACTTTTTATAGGCCCGCATTACCACAATATCATCCATTACTCCAATGTACAGAAGGATAATCAATGATGCAAATAGAAATTTATACAGATCGAAAAGTTCATAGGCAAAAATCGATGTGCAGATCCCTATGGAATAGAAAACAGCAATTCCTCCCAGATTGGGGATTTTCCTGAGGTGTGAACTCCTTACTCCCGGCTCATCCATCAGGTTTTTTCTCCTGGAAATTTTAATGATGGTAGGAACGGAATAATACGTAATAAGGAACGAGAACAAAAAACCCAGCCCTATTTTTATATAGAAAATAGGAACACCGGACTGAGCTAAGAACAATTCAAAATTCTCCATTTTTTTTCTGACTAAGCACTTTCTATCTTTTTTTTACAAAAGAAAAGTTTCGTCGACGTTAAAAACTATTCATCAGATTTTTACCGAAACTCCAGTACTTCATTTGTGTTAAATTAATTTTCTTATCAGTTTTTTCTGACCGGCAAAAAACAACAGATAAAATATCTTTTTTTTCAGGGGCAAAGATAACAGATAATTCTTATTAAAACGACTATACAACAATATATCTTTTAATTTTATTCCTCTCTTTTTAGTGAAATAATCCAGCTGCCGGGACATGTTCATAAAAGTTTCCTCATTTTTCACAAAAGCCAGGTACGCGAGATAAGAATATACCCCTTCAAAAATCTGGAAATTTTTCAATTCTCTAAGTTTGTCCGCATAGCTTGATTGTTTAAAAAATACCTCTACGTCTTCCACGGCTTTTAAAATATCAAGTCCTCTTTCCGTATGGGTTTTTGTAATGGAATCCGTACGTTCAAGATACTGATAGTGGAAATTCTGGGTCTGGGCAATCGTTTCACACTCCAGCAAGAGCTGTGGAATCAACTGAATATCTTCAAAATGTGCTTGCTTCTTAAACCGTTTTTCCCGAAACAGCTCTTTCTTAAACAATTTATTGCAGGCAAAATAGCTCAGGTCTGAAAAGATGGAGAAATTCTTTTCAAGATCAATTTTTTCCGGCATATTGGGAAGCTGCGTCAGCTTTTGAGTAATTTTTCCGTGCTGATCGACTTTCTGGATATTGCAGATCACCATTTTCGCCTGATGCTTTTCTGCAAGGCCCGCCATTTCTTCAAACATGGAAGGATTCACATAATCGTCACTGTCCACAAAACCGATATAATCCCCGGCAGCCCTATCGATCCCGAAATTCCGGGCATCGCTTAATCCACCGTTTTCTTTAGTAAAAGGTTTTATTTTCTCCGGATAGTTTTTGGTATATTCCTGAATAATCTTTTCGGAATCATCCGTACTCCCGTCATTCACAACCAGGATCTCCATATCCTGATAAGTTTGGCTGATTAATGAATCAAGACATTTAGTCAGGTATCTTTCGACATTATACACCGGAACAATGACTGAAATTTTTAAAGGACGGTCTGCCATATCTTAGATTTTCGTCAGACGTGCATTCAGCCAGCCCTTTTTAGCTTCTTCGAAATCTTTCCTCGAACAGGGAATGCAGTTTTCTATATTTTCATCATCGCCGAAATACCAAAGGTTGCTGAAGGTATCGCGTTTAAAAGCATACTGCCGGTCGTCCACCAGCACATAAAATACTTCATAATGCCTCTCCTTAGGATGGGATTGCTGAATATTGATTCCCTCGATAAGATACCAGATCATCTGGGCAAGAAGCTGTTGGTTCAACTGATTTTCGGAATAAATGTTATAGTTGAAAATACCGACGGATTTTAAATTTTCACTTAATCCAATCTCTTTCATATAGGCACAGACTTCCCTCCTGTTCAGGCCGTTTACCTGAGGATTCATGGAGAATGGCTCTCCAAAGCTTTCAATAGCATCGCAGTTTACCGTAACCAGATCCGCTTTTCGGAAAAAAGGTTCCGTTTTCTCCGTAGAATTCATCATTTCAGCCAGCCGGATGATATCAAACTCCACTTCTTTGATCAGTCTTACGGAATCTGCTTCATTCAGATGCTTCTGATACCCCAAATGATGATAATTTTTAATTGAAAAATCTTTCGCTCCGAAAATTTTACTTAAAAAAGTATGTTCATTGATGGTCTCACCCTGCTTTAATGAAATAATATTGCTGATCTGGGTATAATTGATGCTCTTCGTGAATAAATTCAATGCTGAAAAAAGCGAAAATGAAAAATCATTGGATCCGCCTACAATCACAGGAATGGCTCTTTTGTGATGACAGGCCGATAAAACTTCCTGCAGGATGTAATGGGAATCCTGAACCGATTTTCCTGAAACCAGATCGCCCAGATCAACAATAGGAATTTCAAAATCCAGCTGCGATAATTTATAAAACTCATTCCTGATTCCTGTAAAATCCTGGACTTCCGCATCACCGTTCGCACCCCTGTAATCTGAAACAAAAAGAAGAACAATGCTGTCTTCCTTAATCTCCTTTGTGATCCGGGCACCGATCTGCCAGCTTTCCGTCCTGAAATTTCTCGGGGATATGATAAAATCTTCGAAGTTCATGTATGCTTTGCGTTATTTCCGCAAACATACAAAAACTTAGTGGCTTAATAACTTTGTCAAAGTTTGAAACTTTGACAAAGTTTTTTGAACGCCTTCACCTTTTGAGTAAAGTGAAAGCACAGACGTCCGGTCTGTGCTTTTATTATTTGCTTTATAAATCTTATTTCTTTTTCGCTGCAGTAGCCTTTTTTGTGGTGGCCGTTTTCTTCGGAGCAGCAGCTTTTTTCGGAGCAGTGGTCTTCTTAGCCGGTTTTTTCTTTTCGGCAAATGCTTTCGGATCCTGGTCGGTAATCCATTTCTTCACCTCATCCAGGGAAACCGCTTTCAGTTCGTCGGCTTCATATTTGGTTTCATCCGCTTTTTTCGGAATTTTAAACATGGCTTTTCCGAATTTTACGAACGGGCCCCATCTTCCGTTTTCAATGGAGATTTTTTCCTTTTCCCATTGCTGGATGTAGCGGTTCGCTTCTTTCTCCAGTTTGGCATCGATCAGTTCATTGATATCACTTTGGGAAAGGTTCTCGAAATCGTACCGCTTCGGAACATTGACGAAAATATCTTTGTATTTGATGAACGGTCCGAATCTTCCGCTTCCCTTGGTTACAGGCTCACCTTTATAAGTAGCAATCGGCGCATCCGCAATTTTCTTTTCATTGATGATCTCTTCTGCACGCTTCTGGTCTACCGAGAGCGGATCCTCCCCTTTCGGAATACTGATGAACGTTTCACCCCATTTCACATAAGGACCGAATCTTCCGACACCTACGGAAACAGGCTGTCCATCCACCTCATTCAGGTCAAAAGGAAGCCTGAACAGTTCCAGCGCTTCTTCAAAGGTGATGGTGGCAATATTTTGTCCTGACATCAAAGAGGCAAAAATCGGCTTTTCTTCATCTTCCGTTTCCCCGATCTGGATCATCGCCCCAAATCTTCCGATTCTGGCATGGACGTTCTTCCCTGTTTTCGGATCAACCCCCAATAAACGGTCTCCGGTGGCACGGTCTGCATTTTCTTCCACATCCTCAATTCTCGGGTGGAATTTGGAATAGAAATCCGTCATCATCTGCTTCCACTTTTGATCGCCGTTGGCAATCTCATCAAAGCTTTCTTCAACTCTTGCCGTAAAGCCGTAATCCAGGATCTCCTTAAAATTATCGGTCAGGAAATCACTTACAACTTCCCCGGTATCCGTTGGGACAAATTTATTTTTATCCCCGCCGAATTTCTCTTCAAGGATCTCTTTTTTAATAGCATCTTTGGCCAGGGAAATTTTCACCACTTCTCTTGTCTGCGGCTCGATTTCTCTTTTATCCACGTATTCCCGATTCTGGATGGTCTGGATGGTCGGCGCATACGTAGACGGACGCCCGATTCCCAGTTCTTCCAGCTTCTTCACCAATCCGGCTTCAGTATATCTTGCACTTGGCCTTGTAAATTTCTCGGTTGCTGTGATCTTTTTATAATCTAAAATCTCTCCGACTTTTACTTTCGGAAGTAATTTTTCGTTGTTTTCGTCGTCCTCTTCCTCAGTTTTTACAATTCCGTATGCTTTTAAGAAACCATCAAAAATAATAACTTCTCCCTGCGCTTCGAAATGCTGGGGCAGTTTTGCATTACCGATCTCAATAACGGTTTTTTCAATTTTTGCATTGGCCATCTGGGAGGCCAGTGTTCTTCTGTAGATTAATTGATACAGCCTGTTCAGCTGAGCATCCCCAATGCTTTTCACGGCAAAATCCGTAGGACGGATGGCTTCGTGGGCTTCCTGTGCAGAAGCAGATTTGGTGGTATAATTTCGTGGTGCAGAATATTCTGCTCCGTATTCTGAGAGGATTTGTTTTTTGGCTCCTTCAATAGCTTCCTGGGAAAGGTTTACTGAGTCGGTTCTCATGTACGTAATATATCCTTCCTCGTACAGCCTTTGGGCAAGACGCATGGTGTTGGTTACATTATATCCTAATCTAGAAGAAGCTTCCTGCTGTAAAGTAGAAGTCGTGAAAGGTGCAGATGCCGAACGCGTTCCCGGTCTGGTTTCAACATTTAGAACTTTGAATTCGGCCGTTCTGGATTGTTCCAGGAATTTCTCAGCCTCTTCTTCCTTGTTAAAATCTTTCTTCAGCTTCGCCGAAATTTCCTGTCCGGCCTTATTTAAGAAAACACCATCCAGTTTAAAGCTGGCTTTCGGCACAAACTCCCGGATTTCTTTTTCTCTTTCAACAATTAGCCGTACCGCTACCGACTGTACTCTACCCGCGGATAATCCCGGTTTTACTTTTTTCCAAAGCACCGGAGACATTTCGAAACCTACGATCCTGTCCAGTACCCTTCGGGCCTGCTGGGCATTAACTAGATTCTGGTCAATATCCCTTGGATTTTCAATTGATTTTAGAATGGCATTTTTGGTAATCTCGTGGAAAACGATTCTTTTTCTGTTTTCAGGCTTCAGTTTCAGTTCTTCCGCGAGATGCCAGGCAATAGCTTCTCCCTCACGGTCTTCATCGGAAGCCAGCCATACCATATCGGCCTTTTTCACAGCGGATTTCAGCTCCGTTACCAATTTCTTTTTGTCGGCAGAAACTTCGTAATCCGGACTAAAAGTCGACAGGTCAATTCCCATTCCTTTTTTAGGAAGATCCCGGATATGGCCGAAACTGGATTTCACTTCAAAATCCTTCCCTAAATACTTCTGAATAGTCTTTGCTTTTGCCGGTGACTCAACGATTACTAAATTTTTCGACATTCTAAAATTTTTGCAAAAGTAAAGTTTTTTTATCAGATAGCTTTTTCGAATTACATTTTATTTAGCAATTCTACCGGTGCAATAAAGATCCTGTATAGAATTCCCTCGAAAGTAAAGCCCTTTCCGGACATCTCAACCCTGTACAGCAAAGAGAAAATAATGATAAATGAAGTAATATAGAATTTGCTGTTTACTCTAACTTTCTCAAATACAAAAACAGACTGCCCGTTCCTTAATAACAGGACAAAAAGTACGATCATCAGCATCATGTGAATATACATCCACCTTCCCCAATCGATGGCCAGATAAAATAGAGGGAGAGAAAATAAAAAAGCTCCGATTAACAATATAGATAAAATCTTTCGGTTATTTAGAAATTTTAAATAACAAGCAATATGCACAGCACTTATGGCCAGACTTACAGAATATAAAATATATTCCCCACTATGTTGTTTAATATAATCCCTTTCATTAATATTCCAATAAAAAATTCCGTAAGCAGGATGTACGCCTCTTTCGGCCAGAATCTGCAGTGACATTCCTTCATTAACGTTTTTTCCGAACATCAGGATTATAGCGGTAGGAATACCCACGGCAAGAAAATATTTAACATACCTTTTATACTCGAATTTCCCTTTTTTCAGGTATAAGGCAATAGCAAAATAAGGAACGTAAAATAAAACAACTTCATGAAGGAAAGCGGTAATAAAAAGTGCTGCACAAAAAAGATATTCTTTTTTTTTCGAGAGTTTATCCCGGTCGAGCAGATAAACAAACCATGTAAAAATAAGAAATACAATAAATTCTTTTTTACCGACATACGTTACCGTATTGAGAAGTCCTATAAAACCGATTGAGGATAGCAGAAGCGACAGATAAAGAAGATCGGTTATTTTATAACGGATCAGTTTCGTATAAAGCCAAAAAAAGCCGGAAATGATAAGAAACTGGACAAAATACACGAGATAATTCAACCTGAGGCCCGTAAGATCCTGCATTAAAAAAAAGAAGCTTCCGGATAATCCTCTTCGTTTAAAGCCCCCATCCTGATAATTAATCAGCCAGTCGGCCAGGATGTATCCGTCATCTTTAAAATTATAATAGTAGGTAAAAGCGAGTGTATAAACAGCCGTCACTGCAACTAAAAAATAAATAAAAATTTTGATATTAAAATACTGCAGGACGTTATTCAGCCTCATAATGTGTTTTGAAAAGATTGGAATAAAAAAGAGAAACAAAACAGCTTTGTGTTATTTTCATCATTTTAAGGTTCAAAAATAATGAATTTAACTTAATTGCCGTTTTATTTCTCTTCAGAGATGTATCGGATTCTTATTCTATTCTTTGATAATCTTTACAATTTCTTTCGAATCGTTAATCCTTAAAAGATATGCGCCGGTAGCCAGGGCTGAAAGGTCAGTCTTTTTATTTTCAAACTTTCCTAATTTCACAAGCTGTCCGGACATATTGTAAACCTGATAATAATATCCTTCCGTGTTATCGGCCGTCTGAATATGCAGCTCATTTTTCACCGGATTCGGGAAAAAAGCAATTTTATCTTTTTTAATGGCTTTAATATCATTCGAGTCCAGACGGGCAGCCGGTGCCGTAGCCGGTAAAGCCGTCACCTGAAGCCTTGGGATTACTCCTTCTTCATTTCCGTTGGCATCGTATTTAATTTTCACACAACGGCAGTTCATCCCGAAATACGGATCGTTGTTATCGTGAAACGCAATCATCCGGTTGGCTGAAGCGGCAGCATCAAATAGAACATTGATCGGCCTTCCGATGTAACTTGAATTAAGAGCAGCCGTCCAGATTCCAGGATATTGGTAATTGATGAAGTTATAGGTCCCTGCCGCAGATTGGTTGGTGGTTACACTTCTTGAACCACGGGATCCTGAATTCGGGTAATTCCCAATGTTATAAGAAGAATCGTTGAAGGTATAGCCGATCGTATAACTTGCAGAAGAGCTTCTTCGTACCCTTACTCCCAGATAATCGCTTGCAACACTGTAGGCAGTGGTTACGATCTTATCTTTTTTATACCATGGTGTAAATCCGAAATCCTGTCCGCCCGGTGCCACACCTGTAAGATCGGGGATTCTCCAGCCTGCCGGACACGGATCGAAAGGAGATTTTTTACCACCTCTTCCCCAACGGTCAGGGGCCAGATTGGGTTCGTTGGCCAGCCAGTCGGTTCCGTTTGTATAAACAGGGGTTGTACTGTTATAAGGAGCAAAAGTACTCGGAATCATATACACCAGAGGATTTTTCACAGAATATGATAATACTTTCGCTATTTTATCCGAAATTTTATCCGTTGAAGACACATTCGCATTTGCAGAATTTGCATAGGTATTGTAAGGTACGATATAATTTCCGGAAAGATCATTATACGATGCATTGCTGAGCGTTGTATAATTTAATGTCCCGGCGGAGGTAGCCGTACCTAAAAATACGGAGTAAGAAGTACGGTCATCTGCGTATTGGAAAACCGGAAGCGGATCTTTTCGGCCCCATTGGTAATGAAGTCCTGTAGAAGCTTTTATTTTCGCCAGTTCCGCAGCGGTAGGCGTAAACGGATTGGCAACAACAGGAAATGCATCAGTAGCACCAAGATTACGGTCCATAAATTCCGTTTCAAAGATATTATCCCCTTTCGGAATATAATTTACATAATTTGTTACGGAAGACACCGGCAGTTCTGTCGTGTAATTGTAAGAGCCGACAGCCGTATCCGTTACCCAGATATGCCATGACCAATACACCGGATTGGAAATACTTCCGTTATGCAGGGTCACCACTGCATTTCCGCTTTGGTTAGGATTGATGGCCACTGCAATCTTTGATGATGCAAGGGCACCCAGTGAACCCGGGGAAGGATTAACGACCGTTACATTATTAATCAGGCCGGTATTGGTTGTCCAAAGAACATTAGCCTTGAGATTATTAAAACTGGCGGCGTTCAGAATATCTTTATTGTTCAACAACTGACTTTGTACTGAAAATGCCTTGCTGACAGGAATCTCTACGGTAAATGCAGCGGTATTCTTTACAACCTGGTATGTATTCGGATTATTCATCCCTTCGGTATAGCTTACTTCCGAAAACATATATTCGGTTGGAAAATTGTAGTCGTTCACTACATACAACGGATCTTTAATACAACGGCATGCATTAGCATCTGAAGTATTGGAAGAAGCCAGCGGGAAATACCAGTATCTTCCTTTTACATTCGGTTGGTTCGGATCAGGAACATCTGCCTGCTGTCTGTCCGGAATCATAAAGAGAGATCTCGCGCTTACGGCAGGAGTGGTATCGAAAAACTTCGGCATTGTAGCCGTCCACAACGCTACCTGGTGTTGATCCGTATATTGACCCTGGTGTGCTAAAATAGAAATCCCTCCCGTCCCAGGGAACATTCCCATATTAAATCCTCCTGCATTGGAAAGATCGAAGCCGAAATTAGGATACAGTTTAAAATTCGTCATAAAAGACGGTACCCCGGAATCAGTAGGCTTTACGATGTGGTAGGTATTGGATTCAAAAACATTTTTAGGGGTATTCGTCCGTACTCCAAATGGCGAATAATCTACCCTGATGTCATCTACATAACTTCCGGAACCCAGATTCGCAACCAGGACCGAAGGAATTCTCCATCCATTCGGGCACGGATCGTAAGAAGATTTGTTTCTGTATGGAGCTGCTGCTGCATCAGTATTGTAATTCGTGTTGACCAGTCCCTGGGAATTATCAGACCACAAATTCAGTTCCGGCAGTTTGCTATCGTTCAGACCGGGCATTTTTCCGAACCAGTTCACCATAAGATTTGCATTATTGTTATAATAAGCAGGTCCTGAATTATCATCTTTATTGACGTAAATTAAACTTAACGGGTTTCTCACGGCAAGCTGGATGTTGTTGGCAATCGTAGCATTAGAGAGCAAAACGAATTTCCGGAGATTATCAAAATTGGAGGCGCCGTCGAAATTTTTTGCCCCGCGGTGTCTTACCCGTCCTGCAGATCCCGAGACCTCATAAAAATCATTGCCCCGGTAGACCAGCGGCGGAATAGGATCTTTTCTCCCCCATTGGTACAACAGACCTCCGTTTCTGTTCCAGTCGTTAGCTGTAATGGAAGCACTTACCGCGCCGAGGTTACGGTCCATCCATCCCCAGTCGGAATCCGGAATGGTTTCAACGGTTCCGTCGGCTCTTTGTCTTTTGACGTTAGGATAACTTTTATAAGTGGATCCGTTGGAAGGATCTTCCGTTACCCAGATGTGCCACGACCAGAAAATCTGCCCGTTTACCCGGAAAGCGACAACGGCATTTCCTTTTTTCGCTTTATTGATCGGAATTTTAATTTTGGCATTCTGTCCGGAATCAACCACTTCCAGGGCGTAGTTTACCCCGGATTTTACCAGCCCATGAACATCTTCCCATAAAACATCAGCCGTAAGCTTTCCGCTTGGGATGGCCGATCCGCCCAACACCTTGTCCTGTCCCCACATAGCGTACGCTTTTCGTACAGGAATATAAAGTCCGTTAGCATTCTGGTTAGGATCAAAAATATAGCTGTTCGGGGCTTTGGTCCAGTCTACCGCAGCTTTTCCGGTTGAGTTGGTAATAAGGTTTTCGGTAGAAATAGTAGAATTTTTTTCAACACTGATCTGTTTTTTGTCTGTAATTAGAGGTTTAAGTAATGAATCTGATGTTTTGAAATATGTTCTCCGTGACATTTCAAAATAATTGGATTTCTTTTCTTTTACATTTTCTTTAGCATAAATGCCATGCGTTACCAGACAGCATAAAATTGCTGCCACATTTTTAATTGACTTTTCCATTTTTTTTAAACTTTGTGTATGTACTTGTATTTTTTAATACAACATTTAAACCCTTATTAAAAAAAATCAATTTATTTTATAAATAATTAATACATAAAGCAATTAGAACAGTAGGTGCATTAAAAGTATTCAATTATCAATGAAGAAATTGCTTTTTCAACTTGAGTATTACGAAAATACGTTATTTTTCGATATTATGATGAAGTATTGAGAATATTTTACCAATTATTAATAATGGAAATTTAATAGATAGGGTAAATAAAACACAGAAAAAATTTATCTTGCGGCAAAATAAATATCACTTTATTTTGAATAATGTTTAAAATTTTCGAAGATTTTGGTCTGTCTGCCGGATATGGCGGCCAGAAAATGACTGAACTATAAATAATCTATAATGAAGAATAAAGGATGATTTCAGATTATTTTTTTTAATACCTTTTGAAAAGCAGGTTCTATAAAATAGGCAACCAGGCTGGCTATGCCTCCGATAAAAACACAGGAAATTACGGGAAGCAGGAAATAAGGAATTCCATCAAAGTAATGATGAAGTTTGATAATTAATGCCACCAGCATATTCTCATGCAGTAAATAAAGCGGATAGCTGATAAAACCGATAAATTTAAAAAACCGGCTTGAAAAGATACGGCCAAAGCTTTTACGGAAAAGGGCAAAGTAGAAAATAAGGGAAAGAACGATCAGATAGACCAGCATCACCGGATCCTGGAATTTGATAACGTACAGCAGAGAACAGGCCATAGTAAAAATAAGCATCCACAAGTATTTCTTTTCCCTGTTGTAAAAATAGATGTAAGTAAGCGCACCGGCTGTAAACCATCCGAAATGGATAAACGAGCCTATGTAAATTTTCATCCAGGATGTTTCATGAAAAACATTTCCCAAACACAGTAATTGCAGGGCAAGCGCCGAAAGATAAATTAAAAAGATCCCTCCCAATGCAACGTTTCGGTTGAACCAGAAGTAGAGCGCTCCAAAGATAATATAAAATTTTACCTCAACAAACAAAGACCAGAAAGACAGTTCCAATACCGGGAAATCGGTATTAAAAATCTTTTCCAGAATACTGTTGTTAATAAAGGTAATGCCCGGCAGGATTGATTTCAGCGGAGGGATTCCAAATGGCCTTTCATGGAAAAAATGCGCGGTAGAATACACAATCAGGCTACAGATGAGCATGCTTGGAAAAAGCCTGACCCACCGGTTCTTAAGAAATTTCCAGAAGCGGTCTGTCCTTTCCACCGACATTAAGATCACAAAACCCGAGATCAGAAAGAACAGCTGGACACCGAGACTGCCATATTTGAAAAGGATATTATCTGCATAAAGTTTTTTATAAGGATAATAATCGAACCAGATATAATAGCCGTGGAAAAGCAGCACCAGCAGGATCGCCAGCCCCCTCAGACCGTCCAGTACCAGGATTCTCTCTTTCTTAGGTGTACTCATGGTTTAGGATGTTAAGGCAGCAAATGGTTTTTATACTGTTCGGCCGTAAATCTTCCGGAGGTAATATTCTTGAAACTCGAAAAGACGATGAAATTGAATATCACGAAAGAGAAGATAAAAAGATAGATCAGCCTTTTGGTATTACTGGAAACCACATACATGGTATTCGGAATAATAATATAACCGAACCCTACAAATGTACCTGCAAGCCTCGAAGCAAAGATCGGGTTGTTCCTGAAAATAAAGAAAAAGCATATTCCGATAACGGCATACATCCTGTGATATTCGTAATAAGGATATTTTTCAACCATCTTCGTATCGAAGGCAAACAGGAAGAAGGTGAGAATCGCCATCAGTGCTTCAGGAATACCGAACCCTCCGTTAAGCCTTTCCGCACTTTCATCCACATACCCGTTAAAACCTATGGATATTGCATTATCCGCCGAAATATTAGTTAAAAAGCCCCCGAATGACCGGTAGACCTCGAAAGGTGATAAAAATATGGAAGTGATAATCAGGATCAGCATCAGCATTTTGTTCATCGGGAAACGCACCAGCCAATACATCGGTAAAAACAGGTAACATACCGTGTGGATTCCTCCTGCCAGGTAAATGCACAGCAGATAAGCCCACAATTTCCTCTCTTTGATATACCGTATCGCAAAATAAACGATGAAAGATCCTAAATTCTGCCTGATCTGCCCGCTTTCCCCGATAAAGAACCCCGGAATAAATAGCATAGCCATTACGGTAAAGGGATAGAATGAGTTATCGTCAATATACCTGATCTTAAAGAAAACAGCAATGGCAGCCACAACGAGCGTCAGCATGTAAAACGGGGCATCGAAGATGTTAAGCAGAATTTTATTGATGAGCACGAACAGCCATTCAACCTCCATCGGCTGCGGAGGATCCAAATGGAGTGCCGTAAAAACAAAAGTGATGTAATCTTTCGTATCTGAATAAATGTAGATCCCCTTGTAACTTCCGTAGTCCGGTCCTACATCATCACGAAGTCCGGCGATAATAATCAGGTATGCCCCCAGAAACCAAAGCGCTCTTTTATCGACCTTACGATGGAAAACTTCCTGATAGCTGAAAAACAGCATGATGATAAGGGCGATAATGTAATATGGATGTAATAAATGCATTCCTAGATATAATGTTTTTTAAACTGATAAGACGCCGCGACAAACCCTGTGATGATCAGCGGCATAAACAACCTGGTTTCCCAGAAAAGCCCCACTAAAGTAATCATTATGAGATAAGGCGAAGAAAAAAAAAGATATTTGATGATCATTCTCTTTCCGGCTTCATCAGAAAACCCGTATGTAAACCGGATACTTAGTATTCCGAACAACAGCCCGATCATATTATAAGGACTTGTGAAATTTTTAATCCAATATATTCCTTCTACAAAAGACGCGTGCTGCCGGATCATCAAACGGAGCCCGATATACGGAAGGATAAAAACAGCGGCAAGAAACAGGCATTCTTTAACGAAAGCAAAGTTTCTTTTCTTCAATTCATCCGGTTCGATAAAAACAGCCGCGAAAAAGGCAATGTTAAGGCAGGCAGTTTCTCTGACGAAAGTAGAGATCAAAACAATGATGCTTAACACCATAAGATCCGCAGGTTTTCTTTTTTCCTGATATTTCAGGGTAAAAAACATCCCCAGCACATAAAAAAACAGCGCAATACAATCGCAGTTGGTCGGTACGTATTGCATGATTACAATAAAAAAGACCGCTATAAGATGAACCATCTGCTTTACCTTGTCATTTAAAAGAAGCCCGGCAGGCTGCATCCGTAAAATTTTGTACAACACCACAGACGTGAGCAGGAAAAAGGAAACATTGATCAGAAAAGTACTGTGATAAAAAAAGGATCCCTGCTTAAGGATAAAGGCTTTTGCGGAAGAAAGATCGTTGTTTACGATATAGGCTAAAGCTTCCGTCACATGCACACTCAGGTAATTCGGAATAACGCGGTAGGCGTACACCGATGAAAACATAAAGTCAGGTACTTTTTCCCAGGATTTGATTCCCACCACATAAGAAGTCTCAAATCCATAATAGGATATGAAGAACAGCAGGAAAGGAAAAACGATCGTGAATAAAAAACCGTTTATTTTTTCATCAAATATTTTAAACATATCAAATCTAAGCTTAGTACTTAGCTATTTTGTCTTAAAATGTATTTCATCAGTCGGGAACTTTTGCAAAAGTAGATTTTTTTTTCATTTCGACTAAATATTTTATTGATTTTCAAGCAAAACTTATTGTTAAAACATTTTGAACTAATGGCGAAAAATTTAAATTTGCAAACTTGATTTTACAATGCCATGCATCGGTTTTTTATCTTTTTATATTATCTGATCTCCAGAAACAGACTGTTATCCGTGCTTTTTGCTGTCGGACTTGCCGTTATCTGCGGATTTTTTGCCTCAAAAATTAATTTTGAAGAAGACATCAACCAGATCATTCCCAAAAGTGAAAAGTCGGACCTTACGGCCAAAGTCCTAAAACAGCTTAATTTTTCAGACAAGATCATTGTCATCATCGAAAATACATCCAGGGAAGAAAACTTCCAGCTTTCCGAAACAGCCGACTCTTTTCTGAAAAAAATAGAGCCTCTGCAAAAATATATCGGTTCTGTTCAGGGAAAGGTAAATGACAGTGAGATTTCGGAGACCTTTGATTTCGTCAATCAGAACCTGCCTTTATTCTTAAACGAAAGCGATTACCGTGAAATCGAAAGGAAGCTGCACAAAGACAGCATTGCCAGACAGGTGGAAAGCAATTATGTTGCCTTGGTATCGCCTACCAGCCTTGTCACAAAAGAATTCATAAAAAAAGACCCGCTCGGCATTACTTTTTTGGGAATTAAAAAACTCAATGCTCTGAACATCAGCAAGGATTTCAAACTGGAAGACAGCTATATCGTTACCAAAGACGGAAAAAACCTGTTGCTGTTCATTAATCCCAAAAACAAAAGCAACGATACCAAAAGCAACGAAGCCTTTATCAATCAGCTTAATAAAATAAAGGACAACCTAAATACACAATTTAAAGGAAAAACGGAGATCAGCTATTTCGGCTCGCCGGTAATTGCCGTAGCCAATGCCCAGCAGATCAAAAAAGATATTCAGAATACGGTGATGATTTCCATGACCGTGCTTCTGATTCTCCTTATCTATTATTTCCGGAATTTCTTCACGCCGGTTATCGTATTTCTGCCGACTGTTTTTTCAGTGCTCCTGGCTTTACTGATCCTGTATTTCATAAAAGATAAAATTTCCGCCATTTCATTAAGCGTCGGTGCCATCCTGATTGGAATTACCATTGATTACGCTCTGCATATTCTTACGCATTATAAGCACAACAACAATATTGAGGAATTGTATAAGGAAATCACGCAGCCTATTATTTTAAGCAGCGCCACAACAGCCGTTTCTTTTCTATGCCTTATTTTTGTACGTTCGGAAGCTCTAAAGGATCTTGGGCTCTTTGCAGCGATTACCGTTATTTTATCGTCGGTTACGGCTTTAATTATCGTGCCCCAGCTGTATAAACCTAAGGAAAAAGGCGAACATCTCAACACCAATTTTATTGATAAGATCGGATCTTATCCCTACGAAAAAAATAAACCTTTAATCATTATCTGTTCCGTGATCATCATTGCCTGCCTGTTTGGTTTCAGGAAAGTAGGTTTCAATGAAGACATCGGTGATCTCAATTATATCCCGAAAGACCTGAAGATCAGCGAGGCCAAGCTTCAGAAACTGTCGGACATCACTTCCAAATCCATTTATACGATCTCTTACGGAGATTCTGAGAACGAAGCCCTGACCAGAAACTCCGAACTGAGCCGGTTTTTGGAAAAAGAAAAAAAAGAAGGCAAAATTTTAAGCTACAACTCGATCGGAAATGTAGTACTCTCCGAAAAAGACCAGCAGAAAAAGATCGACGCCTGGAAGAAATTCTGGAGTCCGGATAAAAAAAACCAAACAGTTTCGGAACTGGTTAAAAATGGAAACCAGTTCGGGTTCAACAGCTCGGCATTTGATCAGTTTAATGAAAATTTAAATAAAAGCTATGCAACACTGAACCTGAAAGATTACGAAAAAATCAAAGCCTTACAGATCCCGGAATTCCTGAGCCAGGAGAACGGCTTTTATACCGTTTCCAACGTAGTGAAGGTAGATGAAAACAAAAGAGATACTTTCATCAAAGATGTCGAAAAGAAACATGAGGCACTGGCCATCGACCGGCAGCAGATGAATGAAAACTTCCTGGGACTGTTGAAAAGAGATTTTAATACCCTGATCAACTATTCCCTTTTGGCCATCATTCTAACGATCATTGTCTTTTTCAGGAATTTTGAGCTAACGGTTCTTACCATGTTTCCAATTGTTTTAACAGGAGTGGTAACAGCCGGAATGCTCTATTTCCTGGGGCTTGAATTAAATATTTTCAGCACCGTGGTCTGTACCCTCGTTTTCGGAGTAGGAGACGATTTCAGCATTTTCCTGACCCAGGCCATGCAGAAGGAACACACGACCGGAAAAAATGAGCTTCCGACTTACCGGACTTCCATTATCCTGGCGGTCTTTACTACCATCCTTTCCATCGGTTCCCTGATCTTCGCCAAACATCCGGCCCTTCATTCATTGGCACTCGTTGCGTTGATCGGAATGTTTTCCGTGATCATCATTACCTCAACCTTATACCCTTTCTGGTTCCGGCTGCTCATTACCAACCGGGCAAAGAAAGGACTTTCCCCGATTACGTTCAGGCTATTCCTGAATTCGGTACTGTCGTTCATCTATTACGGGTTGGGCGGACTGTTTTTTTCGGTGATCGGAAGTATTTTCGTGAAAAGATCAAAAGGCAGAACTTTAAACTTTATTAAATTAATTATCGCTAAGTTTTTAACTTCTGTCCTGTATACGAATCCATTTGTAAAGAAGAAGTTCATTAAAAACCCAAATGAGGATTTCAGCAGGCCGGCCGTACTGATTGCCAACCATACGTCATTCCTGGATACCCTGACCATAGCCATGGCCACGCATAAGATTATTTTCCTGGTGAACGACTGGGTCTACAACTCCCCTGTTTTCGGGAAAATTGTGCGCGCATTAGGCTTTTATCCGGTTTCCCAGGGCATTGAAAACGGAATGCAGCAGCTGAAGGAAAAAGTAGACCAGGGCTATTCGCTGGTCGTATTTCCTGAAGCGGAACGTTCCTACACCAATGATATCAAAAGATTTCACAAAGGGGCTTTTTACATTGCGGAAGAATTCGGACTGGACATTGTTCCTGTGTATATCCACGGGAATTCCGAAGTTCAGCCGAAAGGGGATTTCATTATCTATGACGGAGCGATTACGGTGAAAGTCGGCGACAGGATCCGTAAAGAGGACGAAAGCTTTGGAAAAACGTATTCCGAACGGACAAAAAAGATCAATGCGTTTTTCAGGGAACGGTTTGCCGCGTTCAGAAACGAACTGGAAGATGAAAATTATTTTAAGAAAAAATTATTTTTGGCCTATTTATATAAAGACAATGAAGTTGTGAAAGCGGTAAAGGACGATTTTAATCAGAACAAATCCGTTTATTTTGAGCTCAACAAACACCTTCCGAAAGAGGCCAACATTTTACATATAGCGGACGATTTCGGACAGAAAGATGTACTGCTGACCCTGCAACAGGCCGGCAGAAGAATGTTCAGCTTCGTTAAAAATGAAGATAAACGGCGGATTGCCGAACAGACCTATCTGGTTAAAAGGAGAAAAATAAATTACATTAACAGGATGGAGGAAATCAACAAAAAAATTGACATCCTTCTGGTTTCCTATGAAAGCTTTGACCTGAATTTATTACCGGAGCTTCCTGAGACCATCATCTTTATAAATGTAAAAAACAGTACATTTAACCATGCGGATTACAGCCTAAAGCTCGGATCTGAGACATTAAAAATATTTAGTCTCGAATAATACATCCGAAAACCATATTTTTGTAACTGATAAGAGAACTATGAAAAAAAATATACTCGTCATCTATTATACTCAGTCGGGACAGCTTGAGGATATCATGAAGAATGTCGCCCGGCCGTTTGAGGATAAGAACGAAGAATATGAAGTCACCTACTATAACATCCAACTGAAGAAGGACTTCCCTTTCCCATGGAGCAGTGATGTATTTTTCAATACGTTTCCGGAATCCTACCTTCAGATCCCCAGCGAGATCCTTCCCCCACCGGAAGAGGTACTGAATAAGAAATTCGATCTGGTGCTTTTCGGGTATCAGGTCTGGTACTTAACGCCTTCCATCCCGATCATTTCATTCCTGAAAAGCGGATATGCGGAAGGTATTTTAAAAGATACTCCGGTAGTTACGATCTCCGGAACACGAAATATGTGGATGTTCTCCCAGGAAAAGCTGAAAGTTTATTTAAAGAACCTGAATGCAAAGCTGGTAGGAAATATCGCGTTGGTAGACCGCCACGACAATTACACGAGTGTACTGACGATCCTCCGCTGGATGACGACCGGAAAGAAAGAAAAATCCGGGATGCTGCCTGCCGCCGGAGTTTCGGATCAGGAAATTGCAGGTGCCGGGAAGTACGGAAAGATCATCGAAAAGCATCTTTCGGAAAATACCCTGGAAACGCTGCAGCCCGACCTGGTAAAAAACGGAGCCGTGGAAATCCGGGCATTCCTGGTGCGGGTGGAGAAAGTGGGAAACAAAATCTTCACGGTCTGGTCCAACCTTATCATGAAGAAAAAAGAGAAACGACCATTGCTCATTAAATTCTTTAAGGTATATTTGATGGCTGCGATATGGGTTATTTCGCCTGTGGTATTGGTTTTACACCTGCTCACCACACCAATCTTTTGGTTTAAAAGAAAAAAACAGAGAGAATATTTACAAGGAATTAATTTAAAATAGAATGAACGACGTATTTATAACAAAAGCATTTACATATCTACCCAATGAACCGGTTTCTAATGATGAAATGGAAACGTATCTCGGTTATATAAACGGCGCCCCTTCCAAAGCTAAAGCAATTATCCTGAGAAACAACAAGATCACGACAAGATATTATGCCCTGGATAAAGAAGGAAATCCTACCCACACCAATGCGCAGATCGCAGCAAATGCAGTGAAGGGTCTTTTTGACGATAAATTTAAAAAAGAAGACATGGAGCTGCTTTCCGTAGGAACTTCTTCCCCGGACCAGATCCAGCCTTCCCACGCTTCCATGATTCACGGGGAGCTTGATATTAATAAATCTTTAGCCGTCAACACGGCGTCCGGGCTCTGCAACTCCGGGATGAACGCCCTGAACTACGGTTTCCTTTCCGTAAAGGCAGGCGTCCATAAAAATGCGGTGTGTGTAGGTTCCGAGAGAATGTCGGCATGGATGACGGCGGATAAATTCAACCACGAAGCGGAAAACTTAGCGCTATTGGAAGAAAGACCGATCATTGCCTTCAAAAGAGAATTTTTAAGATGGATGCTTTCCGACGGTGCCGGCGCTTTCCTTCTGGAAGGACAGCCGAGAGAAGATGAGGTATCTTTGAAGATCGAATTTATCGATTTCTACTCTTATGCCCATGAAATTGAAGCGTGTATGTACGCAGGAACCGAAAAGCAGGAAGACGGAAGCCTGAAATCCTGGGCCGACTATCCGTCCGACGAATGGCTGAAACAATCGATCTTTGCTTTAAAGCAGGATACCAAAATTTTAGATAAATACATTCTGGTAAAAGGGGCTGAAAGCTTAAGAACTTCTTTCGATAAACACAACCTGGATCCTGATACCGTAGATCATGTATTGGCCCATATCTCTTCAGGGTATTTCAAAGAAGGCCTGAAAGAAGAATTTGCCAATGTCGGACTGGATTTCCCTTGGGAAAAATGGTTTTATAATCTTTCCGAAGTCGGTAACATCGGGGCGGGTTCCATCTTTATCGCCCTTGAGCAACTGATGAACTCCGGAAGATTGAAAAAAGGAGAAAAAGTATTGCTGTGCGTTCCTGAAAGCGGAAGATTCTCTTATTCCTGTGCGCTATTAACCGTTTGCTAATGGAAAACAGACTCCCGACTTCCGATCCGCAATTCGTTGAAAGCCTAATCCCGCAGCGTTTCCCTTTCGTCATGGTAAGCAGCATTGCCGAATATTCCGAATTCCATCTGGTGTCAGGCTTTGAGATCAGAGAAGAAAACATTTTCGTCCTGAACGGAATTTTCCAGGCTTCGGGCTTAGTGGAACACCAGGCGCAGAGCGTTGCCCTGCATACCGGGTATAAATTTTATCTGCTGGGGAAAGAAGCACCAACTGGATACATCGGCGCTATCAAAATGTTTGAAGCGATGGCCTTGCCTAAAACTGGCGATCTGTTGAAATCCGAAATATCCATCATCAATGAAATGATGGGCGTAACGCTGGTAGATGTGGTGACAACGCTTAACGATGAGGTGATCGCCAGATCGCAAATGAAAACCGTTATTATGTAAGATTATGGAAATGAAGGAAGAAAACATCATCAACATCCACAATTTTCTGCCCCATCGCGAACCGATGCTGATGACGGATTACATCCTGGAGCTTACCAAAGAAAAGGTGATCACTTCCTTTGAAATAAAAGAAGACAATATTTTTGTTAATAAAGGTATATTCGCAGAAGCCGGGCTGATCGAAAATTCGGCGCAGACCTGTTCTTCCATTTTAGGGCAGAGCTTCTTTGAAAACCCTGAAGCCGATACCAAAGTAATCGGTTTTATCACCAACATCAAAAAAATAGAAATCTTCTCCCTGCCGAAGGTGGGAAGCACCATTATTTCCAGAGCCTCGCTGATCTCACAGTTTGAAAACATCTGCCAGATTTTCTGCGAAACCTTTTTGGAAGACGAACTGCTGATCCGCTCGGAAATCAACCTGTTTATTCAGGAAGTAACGTCTTAAAAATTAAAATATAGAGAGCCGCTTTTTACGAAGCGGTTTTTTTACAGGCTTTGGTTACCTTATGCATACCACATACCCTGAGATCAGCACTTTATTTGATGTACTATGGAAACACACAATCACAAAAATAAAATGTATGGCTCAGATTACTGATTTTGACAAACCGGACTTTGTCCCCGAAAAGAAAACCTCCTCTATCATCAACCACGCTCTTGCGATGTATAAAGGCGTAGTTTTGTATGGCATTATCGCCATGCTGATCTATATTGCCGGTTCCTATATCATCCAGAGATTAATCGGTTTCGATTCTGTAGAGATGGTAGACGAAATGAAAAATAACAGTACGGATTATTATTCTGTTAATTATTTTGCCATTCCCGGCTTTTCCTTGTATTTATCTTTATCCGGGCTCTTCGGATTGCTGGCTTCCCCATTATATGTAGGGCTGCTTTATATTATTGATAAATACAGAAGAAGAGAACAGGCTCAGTTTTCCGATCTTTTTACCGGCTACCGGCAGAATTTTATCAACATTGTTATTTTCACCCTGATCTCCGGAATTATTTCCGGGCTGGCTTTGTTTTTCTGCGTTATCCCGTTTTTCTTTGTGTACCCTTTCCTGATGCTGGGCTATCCGGTCCTCCTTTTTGAAAATGCATCTGCTATGGAAGCACTGAAAAGATCGGTACACCTGGGAAAAGAAAATTACGGGACATTACTGGCCACGGGATTTGTAGGCATGCTCCTTTCCTGGATCGGGATCATCCTCTGCGGGATCGGATTCGTTGCGACGGCGCCGTTTTTCGCGGTCGTCATGTATTCTTCGTATCTTGCATGTTCCGGCAGGCCCGCACAGACCATTCAGCAATAAGTAAAAATAAATAAAAAGAGTGAGGCTTTAAGTCTCACTTTTTTATGGGTTTAAATCAATCCCCACAAAATCATTATGATCCTATGTTCTGCATTTTTATTATCTTAGCGAATTGATTTGAACCATAATCTAACACAATTTTTGAGTGAAAAAGCAAGATCTTCCACAGGACGAAAGCAACCTACAATCCGCCAACATGACAGAAGTACTGTATGTAACGGATGAAAATAACAATTACACCACGGCAAACAGCATCGGCTGGGAGGCCAAGAAAGCTGCATTGGAGGAATCTTTAGCTCTGATTAATGAAAGAATTGAAGAAGCCCGGCAAAACGTCGCCAACAACACCGTAAGCCCTATCGTTTATTTCATGGAACTGAATAAAATGGACCTTCAGGTTCTGGCAGCTTATGTCGGGATGTGGCAGTGGCGTGTAAAAAGACATGGCAAACCCGGAATATTCAAAACACTAAGCGACTCTGTCCTGAAAAAATATGCCGATGCCTTCGGAATTTCAACAGATGAACTCAAAAATTTCAACGGAAAATAAAGGAACCTTACGGGTTCTGTAATACCAAGCTAAGAATGAAACTTAATTTTGAACACCATCAGACTGCGCATTGCGAGAACGGTGTTGCCTCCAATTTATTATTAAACAAAGGGTTGAAACTCAGCGAACCCATGATCTTCGGGATCGGTTCCGGATTATTCTTTGTATACCTCCCTTTTTTAAAAGTAAATTTCGCACCCGGATTCAGCTATCGCCCGATGCCCGGGGCAATTTTCAGCAAAGCCGCAAAAAGACTGGGGATTAAAATTAAAAGACTGAAGTTCTCCAATCCTGCCGAAGCTCAGAAAGCATTGGAAAAAAACCTGGAAAGCAATATCCCCACAGGTCTTCAGGTGGGTGTTTTTAACCTGACTTATTTTCCGGAAGAATATAAATTCCATTTCAATGCCCATAACCTTGTGGTATATGGCAAGGAAGACGGAAAATTCCTGATCAGCGATCCGGTGATGGATTACACCACGACCCTTACCGAAGCCGAACTCGAAAAAGTAAGATATGCCAAAGGCGCGCTTCCCCCGAAAGGACACATGTACTACCCGACCTATATTCCGGAACACGTAAATCTGGAAGAAGCCATTAAAAAAGGGATTAAAGATACCTGCAAAAATATGCTGGCTCCCGTTCCGATTATTGGAGTAAAAGCCATGCGATGGGTAGCGAAAAGCATTCCGAAATGGGCGGACAAAAAAGGTACGAAAACTACCAATCACTATTTGGGACAACTGATCCGGATGCAGGAAGAAATCGGTACCGGCGGCGGCGGATTCAGATTCATTTACGGAGCATTCTTACAGGAAGCGGCAGTTATCCTGAAAAATGACCAACTCAACGAACTCTCCAAAGAAATTACCATGATCGGCGACCTGTGGAGGGATTTCGCCGTAGATATTGCCCGGGTATATAAAAACCGGAATTCCAAAAGCGATATTTACAACCAGCTTTCAAAAACCATGCTTCATATTGCCGATCTGGAAGAAGCTTTTTACAAAAAACTGAAAAAAGCGATCTGACGTGGAGCATTTTATAGAAATAAAAAACCTGTATAAGAAATACAAACATGCGGAAGATTTTTCCGTCAATGATATTTCTTTAATTATCGACAAAAATGAGATCTACGGAATCCTTGGACCCAACGGAGCCGGGAAAACCACATTGATTTCCATGCTTTCGGGACTCATAAAACCGACTTCAGGACAGTTTACGATCGATGGTCTCTCCCACCAGAAAAATGGTTTTAAACTCAGGCAGATCATGGGAATTGTTCCGCAGGAATATGCTTTGTACCCGACGTTAACCGCCAGGGAGAACCTGATGTTCTTTGGAAGCCTTTACGGGTTAAGCCATAAAAATTTAAAAAATTCCATCGATGAATCTCTGGAAATCATGGGACTGTCAAAATTTGCCGATAAAAAGGTAGAACAGTTTTCCGGAGGGATGAAACGGAGATGCAACCTGATTGCCGGAACACTTCACAACCCGAAAGTCCTGTTCCTGGACGAGCCGACCGTTGGCGTAGATGTTCAGTCCAAAAAAGCGATTATCGATTATCTTTTGGATTTAAATAAAAAAGGAACCTGCATTATTTATACTTCGCATCACCTTTCGGAGGCCGAAGAATTCTGTACCAAAATCGCGATTATCGATCACGGGAAGATCCACGCGGTAGGAACACCGGAAGAACTGATCGGTAAAGTTGCCCATGCGGAAAATCTAGAAGACGTTTTTATTTCATTAACCGGAAAAGAATTACGGGATGTTGTTGTATAAATTGTGGAGAAGCTTTGTGAAGGAAATCCTTCTGCTGAAAAGAGATATCGGAGGAATTGTCATTATTTTCGTAATGCCGCTGCTGCTGATTATTACGATCACCCTGATCCAGGATTCTACTTTCAAAAATCTGGAAGGCTCGAAAATTCCGGTTATTTTTATCGATCATGACAAGTCTGAAGTCTCACAGAACATAAAAAAGGAACTGGAGAACAGCAAAACATTTGAATTGCTGACCGATTTCACTGAAAAATCTGCACAGGATGCCGTATTCTCAGGAGATTACCAGATGGCGATCGTTATTCCTGAACATTTAACGAAAGACATCAATTCCAATATCGATTCCAAGGTACAGGCAATTGTAAGTTCATTCGGCCTGGAAGCAGATTCTGCCAAAGCTATAAAAGAAACCCCGAAAGCCAAAGAGATTCATTTGTATTTTGATCCGGCCACCAACATCGGATTTAAGAATAATGTGATGAATTCCATTAACAAAATGGTCTTTGAAATCGAAAATAAAAAAATCTACAAAGCGTTCCAGGATCAGCTGGGCACCACGGAAGACCTCGAAAAAGACAAGAGCCTGATCGGTTTTAAAGAAATCACTCCGAAAAAAGGGGAAATGGAGGTGATGCCGAATTCCGTTCAGCATAATGTTCCGGCATGGGCCCTTTTTGCGATCTTCTTTATTGTTGTACCGTTATCGATTAATTTAGTTAAAGAAAAAAGCCAGGGAACCAGTGTCAGGGCAAGAATCAGCCCGACGCCTTATTTCGTTCACATCCTCGGAAAGACTTTTACGTATCTCATCATCTGTGTCATCCAGTTTTTGCTGATGGTAGCCGTAGGAATTTACCTGTTCCCGTATATGGATCTGCCAGAGTTTGACGTTACAGGGAAAATGTTCCCGATGATTATCGTTACGATCTTTGCCGGATTGGCTGCTATTGGGTTCGGCGTTCTACTGGGAACGATAGCAGATACACAGGAACAGTCGGCGCCGTTCGGCGCAACTTCCGTGGTGGTTCTGGCCGCTATCGGAGGAATCTGGGTTCCGGTATTTCTGATGCCTGAATTTATGCAGACCATCGCTAAATTTTCCCCGATGAACTGGGGATTAAATGCGTATTATGATATTATTTTAAGAAACAGCGGAATCGGAGGCATTGCCAAAGAGATCACTTTCTTATTTTTATTTTATATTGCCATGGTAGGCATTTCATTATTCTACGAAAGAAAACAGCATGCAGTCTAAAGAAAATCTTTTAACATGTACCGAAGAAGTACGGGTTCGCTTCAACGAAACGGATCCGTTGGGAATTGTGTGGCACGGCCATTACATTGTTTATTTTGAAGACGGCAGGGAAGCATTCGGGAGACAGCATGGACTGACCTATCTGGATATTCAGAATGCAGGCTACGTAACGCCTATCGTCAAAAGCACCTGTGAGCATTTCTTACCTTTAAAATACGGGGAAACCTTCAGAATCGTAACGACTTTCATAAATTCGGTTTCCGCAAAGCTGATTTACCGGTATGAACTTTTTAACCAACAGGATCAATTGGTCTGTTCCGGAGAAACCATTCAGGTTTTTCTGGATTCCGGGAACAATCTATGCCTCTACAATCCTGAATTTTTTCAGGCATGGAAAGATAAAATGGGATTATAGCCGGCTTTTGGCTTTTCAAGATATGAATCGAAAATTTCATTAATGAATGAACAACGAAATTTACATCACCGATTACAATTACGTCACACCATTAGGTTTTGATGTTTCTTCCAATTGGAATGCTCTCCTGGAAGGAAAATCCGGTGTTTCTTTACACAAGATCATCGAAAATCAGGAGCCTTTTTACGCTTCTATGATAAATGATGAGAAGCTTAATGAAGAATTTGATAAAGTCTTTGAAGCTCAAAACCCACAGCATTTTACTCGGTTGGAAAAGATGTTTCTGTTAAGCCTGAAACCTCTGGTTGAAAAACATCCCGTTTCAGAAGATACGGCTTTTATTTTATCCACCACCAAAGGGAATATCAGTTTACTAAAAAATCAGGAAATATTACCGGAAGGTGCTTTTCTTTCAAGCCTGGCTCAAAAAATTGCCGGTTTTTTCGGATTTAAAACCAAACCTGTCGTTGTTTCCAATGCCTGCGTTTCCGGAGTAATGGCCATGACCGTTGCGAAAAATATGATCCGGGCAGGAAAATACAAAGACGCTTTTGTCATCGCCGGTGATGAAATTTCAGAATTCGTAATTTCAGGCTTTAATTCCTTTCAGGCGATCGGAACCGGAATCTGTAAACCTTATGACAAAAACCGGGACGGTATCAACATCGGTGAAGCCGCTGCCGCAGTTTATATAACTTCCGAACCTACAGGGAACGAAAAATTTAGTTTCAAAATCTCAGGAGATTCGGCAGTGAATGATGCGAACCATATTTCCGGCCCTTCCAGAACAGGCGACGGATTGTTTGCTAGCATCAGGAATGCCATGGCAGAAGCAAAGGTTTCCCCGCAAGAGATTGATTTTATTTCCGCCCATGGAACGGCAACCATTTACAACGATGAAATGGAAGCCATCGCCTTCAACAGAATGGAGCTCCAGGATATTCCGCTCAACAGCATGAAAGCCTATTACGGGCATTGCTTGGGTGCTTCAGGACTGCTGGAAGGCATCATTTCCATGGAAAGTGCCCTGAACAACATTTTGATTCCTTCCAAAAATTTTGAAGAGCCGGGAACTTCCCAATCTTTGAACATCATTAAAGAAAACCAGCCTGCGGACATCAGGTATATTCTGAAAACCGCTTCGGGATTCGGCGGATGCAATGCGGCTGTTGTTTTGAAAAAATGTAAAAAATAATTTTGTATTTTTGATAGACCTAAGTTTTGAGAAAAATGGAATCTACAGTAGAAATCAGAAAAAGAATTCACGAATTCATCGATATTGCAGACGACAGGATCCTGCGTATTTTCAATGGGATTATTGACGCGGAAGAAGAAGAAAATTTCGATAATGACGTATCAGGTTATCCACAAGTTCCTGATTACGTCTATGACAGAATCGAAGAAGCACGTGAAAAATATCTAAAAGGCGAACTGAAGACATCTTCCTGGGAAGAAGTTAAAGAGAGGCTAAAAAACATATGAATTATTCATTGGTCTTATCGCCAAATGCTGAAACCGATTTAGCAGAAGGTAAATTATGGTACGAAAATAAACAGCATGGCCTCGGCGAAAAGTTTTTGCAACAGGTCAACCTGTATTTTTCGAAAATTCAGGATTATCCTAAACATTTTCCTGTCATAAGGCGAAATCTTCGCGAAGCTTACATTAAAAAATTTCCTTATCTTATTATTTACGAAATTATAGATAACGAAATTGTAATATTCTCTGTTTTCAACACACATCAAAACCCAACAAAAAAGCCTTAACCCTTCTCAAACGTATTCATGAAGAAAACAGACATCTGCACCATAGAAAACTCAAAAATCATTCTGAATAACAAAATTATTTTTGAAACTCAGGCTGAGAGCTTTTCAGATTTTTCGAAAGAAACTTATAAAAATTTTGAGCTGAATTATCCGAAATTCCATAAAATGGATAATCTCAGCAAGCTGGCCTTTCTGGCCTCTGAAATGATTTTGAGAAATGAAGATCACAGCCGGACCGCCTTGGTGTTCTCCAACAGGTCATCAAGTCTGGATACCGATTTCAAATATCAGGAAAGCATCAATTCACCTGAAAGCTATTTTCCGAGCCCTGCCGTTTTCGTGTATACACTGCCTAACATCTGCGTGGGGGAAATCAGCATCCGTCACAAAATGCAGACTGAGAATGCGTTTTTTGTCCTGGATGAGTTCGACGAAGAATTTTTAAACAGTTATGCCGGACAGCTGCTCCACTCCGGGAAAGCCGATAAAGTATTGTGCGGCTGGACAGAACTATATCAGGAAAGTTATAAAGCTTTTGTATATTTGCTGACATTATAAATTTGAAAATTTGAAAAGGTGCTAATTTGAAAATACAATACTATAATCAGATTACACTAACGAAATATTTTTAAATTAAATTAATATATATCACAATTTAATCCATTTTCAAATTATCAAATTAACATATTTTCAAATTAATTTTATGGAAAATTTAAGAGAAGAATTAAAACACAAAATCATTGAAGTTCTTAATTTAGAAGACGTTGCAGTAGAAGAAATCAAGGATACCGATCCTTTGTTCGGTGGAGGTCTTGGCCTTGACTCTATCGACGCTCTTGAGCTGATCGTTCTGATGGACAAAGAATACGGAATCAAATTATCCGATCCTAAAAAAGGAAAGGAAATTTTCACTTCTATCGATACGATGGCGAAATTTATCGAAGAAAACAGAACAAAATAATTCAATCTAACAATATATCAATCTAACAGTATAACAATATTGGTAAACTGTTAGATCGATGCATTGTTACATTACCAAAAACATGGGTCAAAAAATTGCCATCACAGGAATGGGCATCATCTCTTCCATCGGGAACAACGTGGAAGAAAACCTGAGTTCATTACAGTCCGGGAAGCACGGGATTTCAGACATCCAATTGTTTGAAACACGCCACGCCGGGCATATCAAAACCGGAGAAATCAAGCTTTCCAACACAGAGCTGATGGAAAGACTTCAGCTAAAAGATGAAAAGAATGCGACGAGAACAGCCCTATTGGGCATGATTGCCGCAAAAGAAGCCATCGAAAGCGCCGGGATTTCGGATATCAATGAATATAAAACAGGCCTGATTTCCTCTACCAGTGTCAGCGGAATGGATATTACCGAAAACTACTTCTATACTTACGAAGATTCTCCTGACAAGCAAAAATATATTGCATCCCATGATGCAGGCAATTCCTCATTACTAATCGCCGATTATTTAGGTTTAAAGGGCATGGTTTCCACGATCAGCACCGCCTGTTCGTCAGCGGCCAATGCGATTATGATGGGGGCAAAGCTTATAAAAAACGGTGTTCTGGACCGGGTAATCGTCGGCGGCACAGATGCGCTTTCGAAATTTACCCTAAATGGTTTCAATACGCTGATGATCCTGACGGATTCCTACAATACGCCTTTTGATAATGACCGGAAAGGACTAAATCTCGGCGAAGCTGCGGCGTTCATTGTCCTGGAATCTGATGAGGTGGTCCGAAAAGAAAATAAAAAAATCATCGGCTATCTTTCAGGATACGGAAATGCCAACGATGCGCACCACCAGACCGCATCTTCTGAAAACGGACAGGGTGCCTATCTGGCGATGGAAAAAGCCCTGAAAATCTCCGGTCTGGATAAAGAAAGCATCGATTACATCAATGTTCACGGGACGGCAACGCCAAACAATGATCTTTCGGAAGGCATCGCAATGATCAGGATATTTGGAGAAGGAAAAGTTCCTGAATTCAGTTCCACAAAAGCATTTACAGGGCATACGCTGGCTGCTGCGGCAGGAATTGAAGCCGTATATTCATTGCTGGCCATCCGGAACGGCCTTATTTTCCCCAACCTGAATTTCAAAACCAAAATGGCAGAATTTGATCTGACACCGGTGACGGAACTGAAAGAAAAAAATATAGACCACGTCCTTTCCAATTCGTTCGGATTCGGAGGAAATTGTTCAACCCTAATTTTCTCGAAATCATGACGGACGTTTACATTAACAGTGCAGCCTGCATTTCCGTACAGGACACTTTAAACGAAAATTTCTTTGAAAACCTGCAGCCTTTTAACTCAAGCCAGGTTCTCAAAGCCATTGAGCCTGTTTACAAAGAATTCATTCCGCCGGCAATGATCCGGAGAATGTCCAAGACCGTGAAAATGAGTTCCGTGGCATCCCAATATGCTTTAAAAGAAGCGGGAATCGAAAATCCGGATGCCATTATCGTAGGAACCGGAATGGGCTGTTCACAGGATTCCGAAAAGTTTCTGAAAAATGTGCTGGATAACCATGAAGAGTTTCTTACACCGACTTATTTTATCCAGTCGACCCACAATACCGTTGCGGGACAGATCGCATTGGGGCTGCAATGCCACGCTTATAATTTCACCTATGTAAACAGTTCTTCCTCGCTGGAGTTTTCATTCCTGGATGCTAAACTTCAGATCAATGATGGCGAAGCCGAACATGTTCTGGTAGGTTCCACCGATGAACAAACCGCAAGAACGATGGAATTGTATGAACTCAACAAAACCATTAAAAAAGAAGAACATCTTCCTGTAGATTATCTGAACTCCGCTACTGACGGTGTCATCTGGGGCGAAGGGGCAAGCTTCTTTGTGTTGGGCAAAGATAAGACAGATTCTTCCTATGCCGGGTTAAAAGACATCCGGATCAGCAACAAAGTGGATTTGGAAGAAACACAAACATTTATTGAAGCGTTTTTAACTAAAAATAACCTGACCGCTCAGGATATTGATGCTGTTATCCTGGGATTCAGCGGCGATGCAACGTCTGATGCTTATTATACCAAAGCAATGGAATTATTTACAGGCTCCGCTTTGCTGTATTACAAACATTTAAGCGGCGAATTCAACACGGCCAGTGGTTTTTCTACTTTTATGGCATGCCATATTCTTAAAAAGCAGGCAATTCCGGAAGTGATGATGATTAATGTGGTGAAAAAAGAAGAAATAAAAAATGTTCTTCTGTATAACCATCTTCGCGGGAATGACCATAGCCTGGTTTTGTTGGAAAGAGCCTAACTGTTGAATTACTTTTAACGCAAAGAGCGCAAAGACTGCTTGTAAAGTTTGAAAATATTTCCGTTCGCAAAGGCGTTTCACTCAGCAAAGGACATTACAGATATAAATTATTGATATTTTTTAGCCCAAATTCAAAAAATAAAGATGAAACACTACCATTTTATCCTGTTCTACCTCTTCTGCAACGTTTTTATTTATGCGTTTCATGGGACGATCTGGGTATATCTGTTCTGTTTCCTGATGTTCTTAGCTATGATTGTCTGGGGAGCCTTTGATATCGGACTGGGTTATTTTGTTCATAGCATTACGCACAAAAGGACAAAAATAAAGGAAGTGGCCCTGACTTTCGATGACGGCCCGACCGAGTTTACCCCGAGGTTTTTAGACCTTTTAAAAGAAAATAATATTAAAGCCACCTTCTTCTGTATCGGAAAACAGATCGAAAAATATCCCGGAACCTTTAAGCGGATTATTGATGAAGGCCATGCTATTGGGAACCATACCTACTCCCACTCCAATCAGACCGGGTTTTTGTCCACCTCAAAAATGGTGGAGGAAATTAAAAAGTGTGATGAAACCATGCTGAAAACCGGGAACCTGAAAACCCTTCTGTACCGCCCGCCTTTCGGGGTTACCAATCCGAATATTGCCAAAGCGATAAAGCTGACGGGGAAAAAAAGCATCGGCTGGAATGTCCGTTCGCTGGATACCATTACCGAAAATGAGAATAAAATTTACCGGAAAGTTACCAAAGGAATGAAAAAAGGCAGCATCATCCTGCTTCACGACACTTCGAAAAAAACGTACAATGTTTTGGTAAATTTATTAGTATTTTTGAAGCGCGAAAAGTATTCGACTTTTACCATCGAATAATTTAACGCAGAAATTTTTTTGAACCACAAAAGCCACAAAAGATTTTGTCCTGCTCATAAAAGTTTATGGTAGACCAACTTAAAAGAGCAAATAAGTTAAAAGATCAAAGATTTTTTAATTAAATGATTCAAAACTTTGACTTTTTAATGTTAGACAGAATTTGTTGACTTAAAAATAAAAACAATGATTAAAAATATTTTCATCATCACCCTTCTATCCTTTTCAGGATTATTCTTCGCACAGAATACGGCCATGTCAGGCGCGGAAACCAAAGCATTCGTTACCAAAGTTTCCTCGGAAACCAAAGAAATAAAAACGCTGCAGAGTGATTTTACCCAGACCAAAAAAATGGATTTCCTGGATAAAAATATCGTTACTTACGGGAAAATGTCTTTAAAAACCCCGAATATGCTAAGCTGGAAATACACAAAGCCGTACCAGTACAGCATCGTCTTTAAGGAAAATAAAATCTTCATCAACGACCAGGGGAAAAAGTCGGCGGTAGATGCCAAAAGCAAAACCTTCGAGAAGATCAATAAGCTGATTGTCGGAAGTTCCAACGGGCAGATGTTCAACGATCCGGAATTTTCCGTGGCTTACTTCAAAAACGGAAGTTTCAATATCGCGAAATTCACTCCCAAATCTGCACAGCTGCTCAAATACATTAAGCAGATCGAATTGTATTTCCCTAAAAATCAGTCGACGGTTTCACAGGTAAATATGACGGAAGCTTCGGGAGACACCACAAATATTGTTTTCAAAAATACAAAGATCAATGCACCGGTTGCTGCTTCGGAATTTAGCTTATAGCCTGATTTTCATATCATTCGCATCCTGTAAAACCTATAAGCTTACCGATGCGAAACCCGTTCTGAATGCTGAGCAAATCGTCGAAAACCTCTATTTTTCGTCCAGGGAAGATTACGTGTATAAATGCCAGATGGACCTTTACAAAAATCACGTCAGCGGCATCCTGATATTAAAAAAAATTAATGAAGCGACCCACCGCGTCGTGCTGACTTCAGATTTCGGAAACAAATTAATCGATTTTGAAATTTCCGTAAATGATTTTAAACTCAATTATGTCCTTCCTGATCTGGATAAAAAAATCGTCATTAATTTTCTAAAAAACGACTTTCAGCAGCTTTTAAGGCAGAAATATCCCGTGACCGAAAGTTTTGAAAATGAAACCAGCCGCATTTACCTTTCAAAGATCGATGCGAAAACCTATTATTTATTTTTTAACAAACAGAACGGTCTGTTGAAACAAATCGTTTACACGAAAAACAATAAGGAAAAAATCGATTTTACTTTTGAAGCAAAAAAACATATCTTCGCGGACAGTATCAACCTTCAGCATAAAGATTTTAAAATAAACATAAAACTATTCCAGATAACCGAAAACGAATAAATTCACATGAAAAAACTTATTTCTTTATTTGCTTTACTCATTTCAGCCATTGCTTTCTCGCAGGTAACTTTTAATCCGGGAGTCAGAGCGGGTGCCAATTTTTCGCACTTCACCAACAAAGCCCAGTGGTATTCCTACATGGATTTGGATTACTACGGCAATGCCGATCCCAATATGGAGTTTAAGACGAAAACCGATTTTTATCTCGGACTTTTCGGCAATATCCGGTTTGCCCGCTTTTATGCTTTGCAGCCGGAGATCAATTACTCAAGACAGGGCGCAAAACTGGAAACCAATATCAACAATTGGAATGGGCAGACGCTTACAGCCTCTTATGTAAGTCTTCAGCTGGTTAACAAATTCTATTTCAATAAATTTAATATCCATTTCGGCCCGACGCTGGAATTTCTGGTAGAACAGAAAAACTTCGATGCCGCTAATGAAATCGACCTGGGGATTACGGCAGGAGCAGGATTTGACATTACGGAGAATTTCGGGGTTGAAGCCAGGGTAAAGAAAGGTTTTGTCCCAGTGTATTCCTTTTATAACGACCACTCGAACATCACGTTCCAGGCCGGCGTGTATTATACCTTTAACATGAAAAAATAATTCTATGCAGACTATTCTTACGGATTTTTATACTTTACAGTCTTACGAGCAGGCAGAAAACGGAAGCTACACGGCCCACATCTCTCTGAATAAAGATCATGACATCTTCAAAGGGCATTTTCCGGGAAATCCGGTAACGCCAGGTGTGTGCATGATGCAGATCGTAAAGGAACTTTCTGAAGAATTTACCGGTCTTTCCCTGTTTCTGAAGACGGCTTCCAACGTAAAATTCATGGCCATCATCAATCCTTTTGAAACCCCGGACCTGAAGCTGCAGCTTGACATTACCCAGACCGAAGAAGAAGTGAAAGTAAAAAATACCACATCTTTTGGCGAGACTATTGCATTAAAAATGTCAGTTAACTACCAAAAATTGACCTCATGAAATTTATTTTCTCCCTCATAACCGCTTTTTTCCTTTTTTTCCAGTCGAATCTTGAATCGCTGAGAGAAAGCTACGCGAAAGCCAATGCTTCCAACGCGAATACGGAATCTTTCATCAACATGGCCGAAAAAGCTTCGGGCTCTGATGCCGTAATCCAGGGATACAAAGCAGCAGCACAGATTATGGAAGCAAAAATTACCAAATCGAACCGGAAAGCTTTGGTAAAATCCGGAGCAACCAGCCTGGAAGCGGTCATTAAAAGCAATCCCAATAATGCCGAACTCAGGGTAATCCGGATGAGCGTTCAGGAAAACATTCCGAAAATCGTAGGATACAGGGGAAGCCTGAAAGACGACAAAACATTTCTGCTGAATAATTACAGCAAACAGAATACAGCCCTAAAGAATTACATCAAACGTTTCGCCGCACAATCCAAAACCATTACCCCGGCCGAAAGAGCAACCCTAAAATAAAACAATGACCCTGCCCGAAGTGCAAAACGCGATTTCCGAAAAGAAAATCTGTGTTTTAATCCCGACTTACAACAACGAGAGAACCCTGAAAAGAGTCATTGACGGCGTTCTCGATTACACGCAGGACATTATTGTAGTCAACGACGGCTCTACCGACTCCACCAGGGAAATTTTAGGACAATATCCTCAGCTCCATGTTATCCATTTACCGGAAAACAAAGGCAAAGGGAACGGACTTAAAACCGGCTTCAGAAAAGCAAAGAAACTTGGTTATCATTATGCCATCACCATCGATTCCGACGGGCAGCATTATCCTGATGACATTCCCGTTTTCGTGGAAGCATTACTTTATGAAAAAGAAGATGTTCTTTTGATCGGGAACCGCAATATGGCCCAGGACGGCATTCCGAAGAAGAGCAGCTTCGGAAACCGGTTTTCCAATTTCTGGTTCTGGTTTGAGACCGGGATCAAACTGGAAGACACGCAATCGGGATACCGGCTTTATCCGCTGCATAAAATTCCAAAGAAATACTTCACCCCGAAATTTGAATTTGAGATCGAGATCATCGTACGGACCGCCTGGAGACACGTCCCGGTAAAAAATGTGCCGGTGAAGGTGTTGTACGATCCGGCAGAACGGGTTTCGCATTTCAGGCCGTTTAAGGATTTTACGCGGATCAGTATTCTCAATACGATTCTTGTGGCGATTGCCCTGCTGTACATTATCCCACGGAATTTCATCCATAATTTCAGAAAAAAAAGCATCCGCAGATTCATTAAGGAAGATGTGCTGGAAAGCGACGGAACTAACCGGACAAAAGCATTTTCCCTTGCGTTGGGCGTGTTTGTAGGGTTCTCTCCTTTCTGGGGTTTTCATACCCTGATCGTTATTACGCTGGCGGTACTTTTTAAGCTCAATAAAGTCTTGGCCTTCTTTGCTTCCAATGTGAGTTTACCGCCGTTCATTCCGTTTATTATCGCGGCTTCCCTGTTCCTGGGCGCTCCCTTTGTAGATGGCCACAGCAATATTCTCAGCCAGGAACTGAATTTCGACCTGGTAAAAAACAACTTGCTGCAATATATTATCGGAAGCATGATCCTAGCCATTTCAATGTCCGCCATCACCTGGATTATTACTTTCCTTTTCCTGAATAAAGTAAATCCCGATAACAACTGATTTTTTTCAGGAGCTTAATCCCGCTATCCACTCTTACTCCTCACGCCCATGCGGTGGCCTTCGCCTGCTGCGGGGTAACCGTTTCTATCGGGGCTAGGTGGCAGTCTTCTGTTTCTCCTTTAGCCGGATTAGACTTTTGATTGAGGTTGGAAATTCGCAAAGGGCGCAAGATTTCTGAAAAGCTGATTGCTTTTAAGGCGCGAGGAATTTGACGCTGTCAAATTTTCATATTGCTAATACTAACGTGAGTTCGATGATATTTAATTTATTTCCAGTAATTTAAAATAGAAATAATCAGGAATTCTATATCAAGTTTTTCCTTTAAAGTATAAAAGAAATCATTTGATATTTGAGACTGTTATTGATAGGTTGACAGAAGAAACTTCCAGCATCCGGCTTCCCTTCTTCCAGCCTTTTAACCCCTATTTTTACTTCGAGTTCACGTTAATACTAACAGTAAATTTTCAATCTTTTAAAACAAAGCGGTACTCAATTTTATCAGAGATAAAATCTTTGCGACTTAAAACGCTCTGTATTTCACCAGATTTGCGCCTTAGCGTTTGCCAACATCAGCTGCCAGATGAAATTTACCATTCACTTCTCACCGCAGTTTCTTCTCCGTTTTCTTCAGGTATTTCTCTACATTCTCCCGGTCCGGAACCGTGGTGATTTCTTTTGATAATGCTTTTTCAAACTCCGTTTTTGCCTTGGAATATTCTTTTCTGTTGAAATAATACCTGCCAGATTGGTAATACACCAGCCAGAAATCCGGGTTCAATGACTGGTAATGCGGGATGAACCCGTCGGAGAGCGTTTTTGTTTTATCGTTTACCGCATCACTGATTTCGGAATTGGCAATCTTGTACTCTTCATAATTTTTAAATTCCCGGGAATCCAGAAAAGGGTCTTTGGGAATATTCAGCGCTAATTTTGCCAATGTGCCGGTTTCCGGTTTTTGACCTGAAAAAATTTCATTCAGATCATAGCAGACGAATTCTCCCAGCTGATAGGGATTGGCGGAAACCCAGACCAGTCGCTTCTGAGGCGAAAAAATAACAGCATGATGGGCCAACAGCTGATTGATGGCTTTTTCGTTCCCGTAGCCTATTTTTTCACCTTTCAATCCGGATTGATCCCTTAAAATAGCAGCCATCTTTTCGGGATTCAGCTTTTTGTTTTCCTGTAAAAGCTCCTGCAGCTTCTCGTAGCGGTATTCGGAATGGCTTTCCAGGATATGCTTCTGGTTTCTCTTGTCATTTTTATAAGCATCCGATTGGAAATGGTTGGTACAGAAAACTTTCGCGCTGTTTTCAACCCGGTACACCCCGAAATTATCCGGCGAAACTTCGATAATCGCGGCATCTTTATCATTCGCACTTCCAACCAGGATGGATTCCGAGACAAAAACCTTTCTTTTTCGGGCAATCGCAATGGCTTCATCGATATTTTTTGCATACTGTAAAACTTCCCGTGTCACCAGCGAAATCGGTGTTTTGGCCGTCAGCGGAATCTTTGATTTCCCGGCATTGATGGTGACCGTAAGGCCTTCCCTATTCATCCCGGAAACCACACCAATCATCCCGGGCCAGCTTACGGACAGGTAAGGAATTCCATCCTCCGGTTCTACAAATTCGATCAATTTATTCTTGGCAAAATCATCCCCTACATAAAAATCGAAATTCCGGCCGATGAGCAGGTCGCCGTCTTCCGTATTTTCGTTCCAGACTGCCAGCGACGTACAGCCGACCATCATTAGGTCCTGCATTGCGTGGCCGATGTCGTGGGCGCCGTGCAGATACAGGCTTCTCAAAAATTCAGGGGCGATGAAATTGTATTTGTCCGAAGAATACCGGGACAATCCGTAGAGTTCCGCCTGATAATCTTCCCGGATATTCAGGTACATTTTCCGGTTGTACCATTTGAGAAAACCCCTTAAAAGGTTCTGCTTAAATTTTGACGGTACAAATCCCTCCACTTTTGAGAAGAACACCTCTTCCTGCTTCTGCATCAGGTTTTGTGTCAGTGCACCGTTGTTATAGCCCAGCTGCAAGGGATTTCCTCGGATGTACAATTCCCAGAGCTGCTGCTTGTTTTTCGTGAGGTAATTCCGATTGAAACTGAATGTGGAATCGTTGATCTTATTCACCTTCGGAATTTCCAGAGTATATGGTCTGATTTCCGGAAGATGCCGGACTGATTTTCTTGTGCCACAGGAAATAAGGCTGAGATTCAGGATAAGGCCGAAGCATAAAAATAATATCCAATAAGAACAGCTGCCTGCAATAACCCTATTTTTCACCTTTGCTCTCATTAATCAGTGGTGTTAATCTTTTATCAATCAATTCCCTTCCTAAAATCTCCGCGCATGTATTGAACGCGCCGATGGTACAGCCCAAAATGCCGTGCATATTTACGGACTGGCCCGTCAGGAACAGATTATCGATTTTCGTTCTCGGAGAAACCATTGTTTTCAGAGGATTTTCCGAACTCTTCATATAGCCGTACATATTTCCGTTGGCACTGCCAATGTAATCACGGTAAGAGAGCGGCGAAGAAGTATATATTCTCTTAATTGATGTTCTCAGATCAGGAATTTTCTTCTCCAGGGCGGCAATCATTTTTTCGGCCTTTTCAAGCTTGAATCGTTCATAAGCTTCTCCCCGGTCCTGCTCTTCCGCTACCGTATTGAAGGTATCCTGCCATTCTTTTACCTCTTCAAAATCCATATAGGAAATAGCGGTCAGGCTCTCGGCAAAATCCAGGTCGTACTTAGACTGTGCCGAGGACAGCATATAGGTTTCCGGCCAGGCGTCTTTCCCGTAACGGTGGGCATTCCATACCGATTCTTCACTGGAAAAATGATACATGTTATAATTAAAATTCTGAACCGTTCGGGGCTTTAACACAAGATACACACTGAAACAGGAAGAAACCGGTTCCCAACTTTTAATCCGGTTTAAGAAAGATTTTTTCAGCCGTTCTTCCCCGATCAGCCTGATGGCGGAACGGATCTCAATATTGGAAATAAATTTTTTAGCAAAATATTCTTTTCCGGCTTTTGTCCGTACTCCGGCCAGCATATTTCCGTCATTAAATATAAATTCTGAAACTTCCGAATGTTTATGGACTTCCGCCCCATGTTCACGAAGCCTTTTAATCAGTAATCTTGAAATCTGGCTGCCTCCTTTCACACACTTGTAAGCACTCTGAATGTAAGAATTTACCGTGAGCGCATGTACATAAAAAGGAACATTTTCAGAATCTCCGGCATATAAAAAGTTAGACCCCAGCAACACCGACTGAAGTTTCCTGTTCGGGGTAATGGATTCGATAAACCGTTTGGTATTGAGGTGCAGAACTTCTTCATTATAATGGTCTTTCCCTACCAGGTTATACCTCGGGAACTGGCCGCATACCCTCCGGATTTCCTCACAGTAATTCTGCAGGTTTTCCCTCTCTTCGGGAAAATGCTTAACCAGCTGCTCTACAAAATTTTCATAGCCCTGCGCATGAGGATATTCGGTCTTATCATCACCGAAAGTAATTTTATCATATCCGTTCGGGTCCATCTGATGAAGCTGAAGGTCATCCATAATGCCGAGATAGGAAAAATACTGATGAAGGTTCTGCCCTCCAGAAAGTCCGCCCAGGTAATGTACACCGGTATCGAAAATCAGCTTGTCGCGGGAAAAGGTCTGGAGGTTCCCGCCATATTGGTTATTTTTCTCCAGGACACAGACTTTCAGGCCTTCTTTGGCGAGCACCAGCGCCGAAACAAGACCTCCCAATCCGCTGCCGATTACCAGTATGTCGAATTCTTTTTTCAAGGAGAAAAGCTGTGTTTAGTGATTTTGAATTAATCTCTCCATCACTTTGATGTTGCGTAAATATTAGTTTTATTTAGGGTAAAAGTAGGAAAATTAATCAATATCATCCCAAAAATCAAAATAATTGAACCACTGCAACGGATATTTTCTGATCATGGATTCCAGATTCTGCGTATAGGAATTGAGAAGTCCCTGGGCATCGCGCTTTTTTACGTTTTGGGCAACCCTTGCATACAGGTGATAATGCAGATTTTTTTCTTTCATTACATAAACATACACTACCGGAACACCCAGTCTCGAAGCGATAAGGAACGGTCCCGCAGGGAATTTTGCTGTCTTTCCGAGCAACTCGCCTTCCAGAAACTTGGAACCTTCAAAATACCGGTCGCCGGTAAAGCAGATCAGCTCATTTTTAGACAACGCTTCATTAATCTCGAAAATATGGGACATATCTTCTTTTACATAGATAAATTTAATGCTGCTTTCTTTTACGGAAACACTTTCAAGGTATTCTTTGATAACGGTAACTTCCTGATCGGTCGTCACCAGATTGATCTGACAATCAAAATCGATATCGGCAAAGAAATGTTCCGCGATTTCAAAGTTCCCGATGTGGGCACTGATGAGAACGCCGCCTTTCTTTTCAGCCAAAAGGTTCCTGAGGTTTTCAATTCCGTCGAATTCGTAGGTGTATTTATCTCTGAGTCCTGCGGAAATGGCCGTTTTATCAATTAAAACCGTTCCGAAGGTGAAATAATTTTTAAATAAGGAGAGTTTTGTTTTCCAGTAGCCGTATTTCAGTCTTTCCCGGAAATAGTACCTGTAATACGCATTGCTTCTCTTTTCGAATACAAAATAATAGAATGCAACGAAATACAGTACAGCGTATGAACTCCGGATCCCGATATTTCTAATGCACCAGACGAAAATCCTGTATCCCAGGATCGTCCCTTTAGATTTACCTTTCCATTTGTTCATAGCATTAGCGGTAATGTAACAATTTATCAATATAGCAGTGTAACAATTATTCAATGAAACATTGGTAAACTGTTATATTATTTACATTGTTATATTAGTAAATTATTTATTCTTTTCTGTGATTTTGTTTTCGATAGTAGTGTAGAAATCATCGAACGTCACCATCTTTTTGAAATCGGCTTCGCCAAGCTTTACACCGAAATTGGATTCGATCACCACGACCATGTCAATATAATCCAGGCTATCCAGCCCAAGCGTAGTTTTTAAGTTTGCCCCGTTACTGATCTCATCGCCATCTACCTCAAATTCATTCACCAAAAAATCATTAACGATCGCAATAATTTTCTCCCTTTCCATGTTTTTAATTAAATTTTTTAACGATTAATGCGGAGTTGGTTCCCCCAAATCCGAAAGAATTCGACAAAAATACGTCAATTTTTTGACTTTTTGTTTCAGCGACCAGATTTATCTTTTTCGCCTCGTCATCAGGATTTTCCAGATTGATGTTCGGTGCAATAAAACCGTTCTGCATCATCAGAATCGAGTAAATCACTTCACTGGCACCGGCCATCCAGCATTCGTGTCCGGTCATGGATTTTGTGGAACTTACCGGAATCTCCCCACCAAAGATTTCGTAAATTGCTTTTGCCTCATTGGCATCACCGATCGGTGTTGAAGTGGCATGGGCATTAATGTAATCAATATCCTTTGCCGTCAGGCCCGATTGTTTCAGTGCTCTTTCCATCGCCAGCGCCGGTCCGTCTACATTCGGGGTGGAAATATGTCCGCCGTTTGATGAAAATCCGTAGCCTACGATTTCTGCAATAATGTGGGCTCCTCTTCTCTGTGCCGATTCCAGGCTCTCAACGATCAAAGTTGCGCCGCCGCCACTTGGAATCAGTCCGTCTCTTCCGGAATCGAAAGGTCTTGAAGCTTTCGTCGGTTCGTCCTCCCGCACGGAAAAAACGCCCAGCCCGTCAAAACTCGCCATGGAATATTTGTTGGTTTCCTGCGCACCTCCACAGACAATCATGTCCTGGAAGCCGTTTTTAATCATCATGAAAGCCAGCCCTAATGAATGCGAACCACTTGCACAGGCAGCACTGATGGTCAGATTGATCCCCCTCAGTTTAAAAATCGTGGAAAGATTCATTGTTACCGTAGAGTTCATCGATTTGAAAATCGCTCCCGACCCCATCAGCGTCGTATCTTTTTTCTCTCGGGCAATATCGATGGATTCCACGACCGCTTTTGAAACACTATCATTTCCGTATAAGATCCCGACTTCGTGACGATCTAAAAAATCCTGGTCTATCCCTGCCTGTTTTAAAGCATCTAAAGTAGCGATATAAGCATATTCGCTTTCCTCACCCATGCTTACCCGCTGCCGGCGGTTCAGGAGATTCTTCAGATCCGGTTTGGGAACAACGCCTGTAAGCCCCGACCTGAAACCGAACTCCTTCCTTTCGTCCACTAAAAAAATACCGGATTTTCCCTGAAATAAAGATTCCTTCACCTCTTCCAAAGAAGTTCCGATGCAGGAATAAATTCCCATTCCGGTAATGACAACCCTGTTTTCCATGTTGTTAAATTTAACAATGTATCAATCTGGCAATGTAACAATTTTTAATCAATCCGCATTCATTGGTCCATTGGTTATTGGTATATTGTTACATTGGTATATTGTTACATTTATTAAGAGTAGATTCCTCCGTTAATATTAATGACTTCTCCTGTAATGTACGATGATTTTTTTGAAGCTAAAAATGCCACCAGATCCGCCACTTCTTCCGCTTCACCGAACCGATTGGCCGGGATCATGGCTTTCAGTTCATCTTCATTGAACTCCTGCGTCATATCCGTTTTGATGAATCCTGGAGCCACTGCATTGACGGTAATATTTCTTTTCGCCACTTCCTGCGCCAAAGCTTTTGTAGCGCCTACTACAGCTCCTTTTGCTGCAGAATAATTGGTCTGCCCGGCCGTTCCTTTTACGCCGGAAACGGAAACCATATTGATGATCCTACCGTATTTGTTGCGCAACAGCTTCTGGATGAAGAAATTCGTTACATTGAAAAAACCATTTAAACTGGTGTTAATCACTGCATTCCAGTCTTCGCTCGGCATCCACATGAACAGCCCGTCTCTGGTAATCCCGGCATTGTTTACAACTACCTCAACGATTGCTTCCGGGTTATTTTCCTGCCATTGGGTTAAAACCTGCTTTGTTTCTTCGGCATTGCCGACATCAAATTTCAGGATCTCTGCCGTCGCACCCAGCTCTTCCACTTTGGAAAGCGTTTCTTTTGCCGCCGCGTCGTTGGAAGTATAATTAATCAGCAGATGGTAATTTTTCTCTTCTGCCAGTTTGATACAGATAGCTCTTCCAATTCCCCTGGAGCCGCCTGTGATGATTGCACATTTCATGTGTTGCGTATGTTAGTTTTAGTTTTTAGTATATTTTCTTCTTTTAAGACAACGTATATAAGCCTGAAGTTACATACTTTTAAGATAATTTTTCACATTTTCCAGATAGGGATACATTACCATATCATTAGAAAACGCAGGAATGATCTTTCTTATTTCGTCATATAACTCTTTTGTCGCGGAGGATATTTTATCTTGAAAACCAAGATATTCGATAGCCTGAACGATGGTTATGGCTTCAATCGTCAAAACTTCAAAAGCATTATCGATTACTTTTCTGCAGATGACGGCCGCATTGGTTCCCATGCTTACAATATCCTGGTTATCATTGTTATTCGGAATACTATGCACATACATCGGGTTGGAAAGCATCTGGCTTTCTGCCGTAGTGGAAGTCGCGGTAAACTGTACACCCTGCATTCCGAAATTGAAGCCCAGTTTCCCCAGATTCACAAACGGAGGCAAAATCTCGTTGATTTTGGAATTCAAAAGGTAGTTCAGCTGTCTTTCCGCCAGCATCGTGAGTTTCGTCACCACGATTTTCAGCTTATCCATTTCCAGCGAAATATAATCGCCGTGGAAATTCCCGCCATGGTAAACGTGCTGATCCTCAACATTAATAATCGGATTATCGTTTGCTGAGTTGATCTCATTTTCCAATACTTTTTCGGTATATTCCAATGTATCCAGGACAGGTCCCAAAATCTGCGGAACACATCGTAAGGAGTAATATTCCTGGACTTTTTCCTTGAATACTTTTTCCTGTTCCTCAAAATGGGTATATAAATGATCGGCTCTTTTCCTGATCAGCTTGCTGTCCGACAGATGGGCACGCATTTTGGCAGCAACCTTCTGCTGGCCTTCATGAAGCTTGGTTCCGTTCAGCACTTCCGAAAGGTGATCGTCATAAGCCTGAACAATTTCATTGATCGCGCAGGATAATTTTAAAGAAATACCCGTTAACTGATTGGCTTTATGCGCATTCACCGCACCGATTCCCGACATCACGGAAGTCCCGTTCATCAATGCCAGACCTTCACGGATCTCCACCTGAATCGGTTCAAGGCCTTCCGCAGCGAAAACTTCTTTTGTCGGTTTTCTTTCTCCCTTGTAAAAAACTTCCCCTTCACCGATCAGCACCAAAGCCAGGTGGGCGAGCTGTACCAGGTCACCGCTTGCGCCTACGCCTCCGTGCTCAAAGATCAATGGCGTAATATCCCTGTTTATTAATTCTTTAAGCAAATTTACAACCGACTGATGAACCCCTGATTTCCCAAGAGACAACGTATTCAATCTGGCCAGCATACATGCTTTCACCTCATCGGCAGGAAGCGGATTTCCGATCCCGGAAGAATGGCTACGGATCAGGTTGTACTGAAGCTGATGGGTATCTTCATCGCTTATTTTAAACTGCGCCATCGGACCGAAACCCGTATTGACTCCATATATTACTTTATTTTTTGAAAATTCTTTCAGAAACTGAAAACTCTCATCTACTCTGGCAAGAAGGGTTTCATCCAGTTCTATTTTTTCATTCTCAATGATGACTTTTTTAAAGTCGCTCAGTTTTAAAAAGTTATTTATTTTCATTAATTAAAAAGTAATAAGAAGATAATTTTGTAATTATTAATTAATTGTCATTAATTTTGCGGCAAAGATAGAAGTTATTATTAAAATAAAAAATCAAGATGAGCAAAGAATTTGTTGACGTTCTTGTAATCGGCGCCGGGCCTTCCGGTTGCGTATCTTCTTCATACTTAAAGAAGAACAGCGTCAGCGTGAAAGTTGTTGAAAAAACCAGATTTCCAAGATTGGTGGTCGGGGAAAGTCTGATCCCGCGTGTGATGGATCATTTTGATGAAGCCGGATTGTTTCCGGCATTGGATAAAATGGGATTTGAAAAAAAACTGGGTGCCCGTTTTTTACGAGGCAACGAAGTCTGCATTTTTGATTTCAGCAATAAGTTCGGAGAGGGCTGGGACTGGACGTGGCAGGTTCCGAGAGCCGATTTTGACAACGTATTGGCTCAGGAAGTCATTAATAAAGGCATCGACCTGGAATTTGAAACCGAAGTGATCGGTATTGAATTCAACGGGACGGATTCCGTAACGACTGTGAGAACCAAAGACGGGGAGACCAAGGAGATCCACGCCAAATTTGTGATCGATTCCAGCGGCTACGGAAGGGTGCTTCCAAGGCTTCTGGATCTTGAAAAGCCATCGAAACTATCGCCCCACTCTGCTATTTTTTCCCATGTAAAGGACCTCAACCGTGAAGAAGGAACCGAAGGAACGCTGATCTCATTCGATATTATTGAAACGGAGGTCTGGCTTTGGGTGATCCCTTTCTCCAACGGAAATACCAGCGTCGGAATCGTAGGACCGACAGAATATATCGATAAATTATCCGAAAACGGCGATACGGCGGAAGCTTTGAGAAAAGCAATCTCCCTGTCGGATTATTATGTAAAGCGTTTCGGGGATGTGGATTTTCTTTTTGAACCTAAACACCTGAAAGATTATTCCTGCTCGGTAAAAAAATTATATGGCGACGGATTTGCCTTAACGGGAAATGCTTCGGAATTCCTGGATCCCGTTTTCTCTTCGGGGATGGCCTTTGCCACCGAAGGCGGAATGACAGCCGCAAAATTGGCCTTACGACAACTGAACGGTGAAAAAGTGGACTGGCAGAAAGAGTTTGCGGACTACATCCTGTACGGCGTTGATGTTTTCACCACTTATGTGAAAGAATGGTACACCGGAAATCTTCAGGAACTGTTTTTCCACCAGCCGGAAAACCCGGATGTGAAACGGAAAATCTGTGCCGTGCTGGCCGGCTACGTCTGGAACAAGAAAAATACCTTTGTGAGAATACACGATACGGCAATAAAAAATTTAGCTGAATTTATTAAAACGGAAAAACAACAGGCATAAAAAAATACGCTTCCTAACCGGAAGCGTATTTTTTTATATATGATTTTCTTATCTTATTTTCTTCTCGATCATATGAGCCAAAGTCTTTGCTGTTTTGGCATATCCTTCTGAAATCCGGTCGTTGTTATTCGGCAATCCTACAAAATTATCGCCGGGCGCATTTTTGCTTTCAATTTCCAGTAAAATATGGGACGGATCCGCAGTTTCTACAAATTTCAGAAGCGTGCTCAGTTTCGACGGCTGGTTCATGATGCCTCCGAACCATCCCGGATAAATCCATACCGTTTCTACAATTAGCGTATATTTTGCCGATGAATTATTGACAGAGGTTTTTATATCCGTATTTTTATTCATCGAAGCAAGAAATTTCTCTGTAAACTGAGTATCCTTGGAATATTCCCAGTCTTTTTTCCACTTTTCGAATTCATCCGGGCTTTTACCGGCTTTCCGGATATCGCTTTCCTGTTTGGCAATATAAGCGGCTTCATCCATATTTTCCTTATAAAAGGTCATGTGGCTGTAATCCATTTGAAGATTCAGTTCGGTCTGCCCTCTCAGAAAATCAAAATTTCCGGAAGTGACTTTCATCTTTTGCGCAGAGACCATGCTTATTAAGCAAATAAAAAGGATTAATGCGGATTTTTTCATAAGTTATTAATTTATATAAGGTTAATGTTAATTTCTTAAATCAACAAAAGCAATCGGCTTCCTGCTGTTCGGATGGAATACGGTTTTGGACAACACTTCAAAATCAATGATTTCAATTTTTGGGCTCACCCTTAATTTCGCCCGGAAATGATCGCGCACTTCATTCACGAACGTTTCGGAATCGCTGTCGGTACTGATCTTGATGATAATTTCATCCAAGCCTATCTCATTCGATTGGATCACGATCTGGTAGCACAGAATGTTGTTGAAATCATTCAGGATATCATTCATCGCGGGTGGATAGAGCGTGGTTCCTTTGTATTTGATCATCTGCTGTTTTCTTCCGAGCACAGGTCCCAGCCTCATGGTGTTCCTTCCGCATGGACACGGCTCGTAATGGGCTTTTACAATATCGCCGGTCTTAAATCGTAACAAAGGCAACGCTTCAACGCCCAAAGTAGTGATCGTCAGTTCTCCGCTTTCGCCTTCTTTTACAGGATTTCCATCATCGTCAAGAATTTCCGTGATGATGAGTTCCGGATGGTGATGGCCGCCGGTCTGCTCTTCGCATTCCGTAAAGGCGGTGCTCATTTCGGTAGAAGCATACGTGGAGAAAAGTTTGATGTTCCACTTCTCTTTGATCTTTTTCGATAAAATATTATCCGTAAAATCCTGGTTTTTGATGCTCTCTCCGATACACACTGCTCCGTATACGCTTGAATTTTGGTAATCGATCCCATGCTTTTCGGCATAGTCGATCATCTTTAGCAGGAAAGAAGGAACGGTAATCAGGTATTTCGGTTTGTACCGGAAAATCGAGTCCCATTGCAGTTCCGGAATTCCCGGGCCCATTCTCACAACGCTGGCTCCCATTTTCCGTAAGCCTAAGAAATAAGCCAGTCCGGCCATGAATCTTTTATCGATGGTGGTAATCATCTGTACGACATCACCTTTTTGGATTCCCGCGCAGGCGAAGGAAATCGCTTCGTTGTACGCCAGCCGTTCCAGGTCATTATCGGACAACCCAAAGGTTACAGGATCTCCCAACGTTCCTGAAGTGGTGCTGTAATCCACAATTTTATCCGGGGTGATGCAGAAAAAGTCATCATTGTTCTGCTGAATATCGTTTTTTGTTGTCGTCGGGATCTTCTGTAAATCTTCCAGCGTCCGGATATCAGCAATTTTTATGTTGTTTTCCGTAAATAATCTTTGGTAAAAAGGAGAATGCACCTCAAGATATACGAGAAGTTCCTGAAGCTTTTGCTCCTGAAATTTTTTTATTTCCTGAATGCTTGCTTTTTCGATGGATGGATGGAGTTCCAATGGTTGTATTTTTTAAAAGACAAATTTATTTAATTAAAATCAATTTTCCGTGAAGATTTTATTGACCATAGATTTAATGGATTCATGGATGATTGAACTCGTTAATTATAACGTAAACTCGAAGTAGAAATGATGTATTGCTTTGAAAAAAAATCTGCGTAATCTGCAAGATCTGCGTGCTTATGTAAGTTTTGGTTAAAACCTTTTTCGCAGCGTGGTATTCTGAAGGCGGGCTGAAGCCCGCCCCTATTGATAAAGATTCGATTGATAGGGATTATGAATAGAGCATTTACTGAAACAATATTAACAACACTGATTAAACCTTTTTTTAAATAAATCAATTCCAAAAAATTCACTTATTCACCATTGACCATTCACCTTCCCTCATTGCTCCGCTTTATTTTTCTGAAACAGAACATTTTCATTGGAAATATCAAAATAAAACATATATTATAAACCGGTAAATTTTAGTAAATTTGCCAACTTAATTAATCAACGATATTGATCTAATACAATGAGCCAGTTTAAAGAGTACAAAAACCTCAACCTTATTGACGTAGCCGAGAACATCTCGGAATTCTGGAAGCAGAATAAAACCTTCAATAAAAGTGTTGAGATCCGTGAGGGGCAGCCTGAGTTTGTTTTTTATGAAGGTCCGCCTTCGGCAAACGGTATGCCCGGAATTCACCACGTTATGGCCAGGGCATTAAAGGATATTTTCTGTCGTTATCAGACCCAGAACGGAAAGCAGGTGTTCCGTAAAGCGGGTTGGGATACCCACGGACTTCCGGTAGAGCTTGGTGTGGAAAAAGAATTAGGAATCACCAAAGAGGATATTGGCAAAAAAATTTCAATTGAAGATTACAACAAAGCCTGTCGTGAAGCGGTGATGCGCTACACGGACGTTTGGAATAACCTGACCGAAAAAATCGGATACTGGGTAGATCTTAACGATCCGTACATCACGTACAAATCAAAATACATGGAGACGGTTTGGTGGCTGCTGAAACAATTGTATGATAAAGAATTATTATACAAAGGCTATACGATCCAGCCGTACTCCCCGAAAGCAGGAACCGGGCTTTCTTCGGCGGAACTGAATATGCCGGGAACATACCATGACGTTTCTGACACGACGGTGGTGGCCCAGTTCAAAGTGAAGAAAGATTCTTCTGAATTATTCCGCGATGTAAACGGTGACGTACACATTCTTGCCTGGACGACAACTCCCTGGACACTGCCTTCCAACACGGCTCTTACCGTAGGAAGGGATATCGAATATATTTTGGTAAAAACCTTCAACCAATATACCTTCGAGCCGGTAAACGTTGTCCTGTCAAAGGTACTTTTGCCTAAAGTTTTCGGTAAGAAATATGCGGAAGGTACAGATGAAGATTTTACCAACTATACCGCAGAAAGCAAGACCATCCCCTTTAAAATCCTGAAAGAATTTACTGGTGAAAAGCTTGTAGATACCCGATATGAACAGCTTGTTCCATGGTTTATGCCAAATGATAATCCTGAAAATGCGTTCAGGTTGATCTTAGGCGATTTCGTAACCACGGAAGACGGTACGGGAATCGTTCATACGGCTCCGACTTTCGGTGCAGATGATGCACGGGTCGCCAAAATGGCGAAGCCTGAAATTCCGCCGATGCTGGTGAAAGATGAAAACGACAATCTGGTTCCGCTGGTGGATCTTCAGGGGAAATTCATCAAAGGAGACCATGTTCCCGAACTGTTCGCAGGAAAATACATCAAAAACGAATATTACGATGAAGGCACCGCTCCGGAGAAATCCTGGGATGTAGAATTGGCGATTCTGCTGAAGACGGAAAATAAAGCCTTCAAAGTAGAAAAATATGTCCACAGCTACCCGCATTGCTGGAGAACGGACAAGCCGGTATTGTATTATCCGCTGGATTCGTGGTTTGTAAAAATGACGGCTGTAAAAGAAAGGCTGGTTAATTTAAACAAAGAAATCAACTGGAAGCCGAAATCTACAGGAGAAGGGCGTTTCGGCAACTGGCTGGAAAACGTGAACGACTGGAATCTTTCAAGATCAAGATACTGGGGAATCCCGTTACCGATCTGGAGAACGGATTCTTCGACAGGTTCAGGACAGGAAGAAAAAATTATCGGTTCCGTAGAAGAATTATACAACGAAATTGAGAAATCCGTTGCGGCAGGATTCATGAAAGAAAATCCTTTTAAAGGTTTTGTGATCGGCAATATGTCCGAATCCAACTATGAACTTGTGGACCTTCATAAAAATGTAGTGGATAAGATCGTTTTAGTTTCGGATTCAGGAGAGCCGATGAAGCGTGAAAGCGATCTGATCGACGTTTGGTTCGATTCGGGTTCGATGCCTTATGCGCAGCTGCACTATCCTTTTGAGAATAAAGAATTAATCGACAACAACAAAGCTTTCCCTGCCGACTTTATTGCGGAAGGCGTTGACCAGACCCGCGGATGGTTCTATACGCTTCATGCCATCGGAACGGCAGTATTTGATTCTGTAGCTTATAAAAACGTAATGAGCAACGGGCTTGTTTTGGATAAAAACGGACTGAAAATGTCTAAATCCAAAGGCAATGCCGTAGATCCGTTTGAAACCCTGGCCGTTTACGGGCCAGATGCCACACGCTGGTACATGATCTCCAATGCAAATCCCTGGGAAAACCTGAAATTTGACATCGAAGGAATCGACGAAGTAAGAAGAAAATTCTTCGGAACATTATATAACACCTACTCTTTCTTTGCATTGTATGCGAATGTTGACGGATTCAATTACTCCGAGAAAGAAGTGGCGAACCGTCCGGAAATCGACCGATGGATTTTATCGGAATTAAATTTATTGATTAAGGAAGTTAAGGCATTTTACGAAGATTACGAACCGACAAGAGTCGCAAGAGCAATCAGTAATTTTGTGAATGACAATCTATCCAACTGGTATGTAAGGTTATGCAGAAGGCGTTTCTGGAAAGGCGATTATTCGGAAGATAAAATCTCCGCTTACCAGACTTTATACACCTGCCTGGAAACGGTAGCCAAATTATCGGCACCGATTGCGCCGTTCTTTATGGATCAGTTGTATCAGGATTTAAATAAAGTCACCGGAAAAGAAACAGCGGAATCTATCCACCTGACAGATTTCCCGGTAGCGAATGAAAGCCTGATCGATCAGGATCTGGTTGGAAAGACTCATCTGGCACAGAACATCACCAGTATGGTTTTTTCTTTGAGAAAAAAAGAAAATGTAAAAGTTCGTCAGCCGTTGCAGAAAGTGATGATCCCGGTTTTAGATAAGAAAACGGAAGAGCAGATCCTGGCGGTTGCAGAACTGATCAAGCAGGAAGTTAACGTTAAAGAGCTTCAGCTGATCAATGCCGAAGAAGCTTCGCATCTTATTGTAAAACAGATCAAACCGAATTTCAAAGCACTGGGTCCTAAATTAGGAAAAGACATGAAAACGGTAGGCGGAGCAATTGCAGGTCTTGAAGCGGAACAGATTTCACAGCTGGAGAAAGAAGGTAAACTTGAAATCCAGGGATACGAAATCACGCTTGACGATGTGGAAATTTCCACCAAAGATATTCCGGGATGGACGGTAACTTCCGATGGAAAAACAACTGTGGCACTAGATTTGACGTTGACAGAAGAATTAAAATCTGAAGGGATCGCAAGGGAATTCATCAACAGAATCCAGAACCTTCGAAAAGATAAAAATTTCGATTTAACGGACAGAATTGCCATCTTCCTGGAAGAAAACTCACCATTCCTTGAAGATATCAGGAAGAATGAAGAATATATTTCTTCGGAAGTCTTGTCAGATAAAATAGAATTTGTACCTTCACTTTCAAATTTTAACGAAATCGAAATAGATGAGGTTAATTTTAAGATAAATGTTGAAAAAATTTAACATATAGTTATTGTTTTTCAATTTTGATTTCATAATTTTATTAAAAAAGAGAAAAATGATTATGTCAGACGAAAGAGTAAGATACAGTGATGCTGATTTACAGGAGTTTAAAGCAGTTATCCGGGAAAAAATAGAGAAGGCGGAAAGGGATTTACAACTGATCAGAGAAAGCTTCATCAACGACCAGAATAATGGGACCGATGATACTTCTCCTACCTTCAAAGCATTTGAAGAAGGCGCTGAAACGTTGAGCAAGGAGCAGAATTCCATTTTGGCAGGCAGACAGGAGAAATTCTTACGTGATCTGAAAAACGCTCTGATCAGAATTGAAAACAAGACCTACGGGATCTGCAGAGTGACCGGTAAGCTTATTCCTAAGGAAAGATTATTTGCCGTTCCTCATGCTACCTTAAGCATCGAAGCGAAAAATATGCAGAAATAACCATCCGGTTATCTACAATACATTGGGTTTATATTGTATTTTAAGGAATACTTTATAAACCTGATTTTTTAATATAGGCCCATGAGCGAAATATTGATTTTAGGAATTATTGTTGTTGCCGTACTGGCGTTTTTCAACAGGGATCGGATCAAAAACAGGTTCTTTCCGGATGAAAAGCGAAATTATACAATCGACGACCAATTCAATTCCGAAAAACGCGACCGGGAAAAAGAAATCGACCGTCTGCTAAGCAAGATGGGCAAAAACGGAGTGAATGACCTGTCGGAAAAGGACAGGAAAAGACTCGACGAACTCTCCAGAAAATAGAAAACTTATATCAAGACAATGGAATCCATTATTGTGCACACCAAGAATGCCATGGAACTGAACGCCCTGAAAAGCGTTTTAAAGGAAATGAACATCAAATTCGAGAAATTCCATACGAAAAACACGCACCACAACGAAAAGGTAATCAAAAAGATCACTGACCGGAAAAATGAGAAAATAGGAAAACCTTCTAAACCAAAAGGCCTGTAATGAAGAAGATCGCACTTGTAACCTTTCTTATCTTACTGATCGACCAGGCTTCCAAAATGTATGTGAAAACGCATTTTGAGCTGAATGAAAGCATTCCTGTTATTCAGGGATTTTTTAACAAAACATTCGTCGAAAACCCGGGGATGGCTTATGGGTTTCATTTCGGAGGAATTATCGGTAAATATTTCCTGGTGATCGTAAGGATCTGCCTGATCGGAGGAATGGTTTACTTATTCAAGAAATGGCTTCAGCGGGGCGAATCGAATTACCTGCTGATCCCAATGGCCATGATCTTCGCGGGTGCCATCGGGAATTTGATTGACGGAATGTTCTACGGAATGATCTTCGACAGCGGAACGGTTTTCGATGAAAGCACGGGCCGGTGGATCGGATACGGCGGCATTTCACACTTCGTACCCTTCGGGCACGGCTATTCTACTTTTATGAAAGGCTGTGTGGTCGATATGCTCCACTTCCCGATCGTCGACTGGAATGTTCCTGAAAGCTGGCCTCTGATCGGTGGAAAACATATTGAATTCTTCAAATATATCTTCAATGTTGCCGATTCTGCCATTACGGTAGGCGCTGCCCTTCTGTTGATTTTCAGAAAAAAAGCTTTTCCAAACGGACTGGAGTTTTAACGTTTTTGATACACGATGAAAAAATTAATTAAAAATATCCTTAAAATTTTCCTGCTTCTTTTTGTCGCAGGAATTATTTTTATTGCCTGGGCCAATTACAGCATGAAAAGAAATACCGAAGCCTATATTTCTTATCTGATAACCGATCTTCCCAATACGAAGACCGCCCTGTTGCTAGGCACCAGTAAAAATTTGGACAACGGCCAGCCCAACGCTTATTTCCTGCACCGGATCCGCGCCGCTGCCGATCTGTTCAAAAGCGGGAAAATCCGGTATCTTATTGTCAGCGGAGACAACAGCCGGAAAGATTACAACGAGCCGGAAGATATGCAGCAGGCACTGATCAGATACGGAGTTCCCGAAAACAGAATATTTCTCGATTTTGCCGGATTCCGGACCTTGGATTCCGTGGTGAGGGCAAAGGAAATTTTCGGACAGAAAAAGCTGATTATTATCTCGCAGAAATTCCATAACGAAAGAGCCGTATTCCTGGCCCGTGAACATGGGATGGAAGCTTACGGCTATAATGCTCCGGACGTCAACAAATACGCGGGCTTTAAGACCAATGTGAGGGAATATCTCGCCAAGACAAAAGCCTATCTGGATCTGATGACAGGCGTAGAGCCTAAGTTTGGAGGAAAGAAGATTCAGATTCCCTAACCAAATGAAATTTCTACAGATCGTCCTGCTGCTCTTTCTTATTTCCTGCAGAAAGGAGAACGTTTATTTGTATGCCGATAAAAAGCCGATAAAGGACAGCACGGTCATCCGCTTCGTTGATGCTGAGCTCGAAAAATTAAAAATAAATCCGAAAGAAAAGAATCTGGAAATTTATACGGTTCTGGATTCTTCCTCGTACAAAAACAATGTAGATTCCATAAGAAATAAAATTTTCAGAAAATCCAATCTGAAGCCTCAGTACAAACAGGCATTTGACGATTGGTTCAGAGAAAAAATCATTGTCGTGGATAACAGGACAGGAAAGATCATTAATTATTACAGTTCTTTTAAAAACAAAAAATATGACCGGACGGATGTTTCGCTTGGCGGATTGAGAAGGCTAATCCGGGCCGGGAATATGCTTTACAGAAATTCCGGTGCTGAAATTCCCGGTAATTACCTATTCGATTATTCCTATCCGATCGTATCAGGGAAGGCACTTGAAATAAGCAGGGATGAAGCCCTGTTTTTATCAAAATTCGGTATTGCCGTTAAAGAATCCTCCTACTTTTCCAACTTTATTTCATTTCAGGATGCCATCGGACTATTTTACGCCTACAATGAAGGCCATACCGGAAAACTTTTTGTTATTGACCGGATTTTTAAAAACGGAAAAAAAATCTATACCCACCGAAATAAACCGCGGAAAATTTTCAGCAAGGAATCATTAGAGAAAATGAGGTATCTTCTGTCTTATATGAAAGATCATTCCCTCGGCGCATTTAAGAAGCAGCTTAAAAACACGGAAAATTTAATTTTCTTTGGTGCCAGTCACGATTATTTTACGATGATCAACGACGGAAAGTATACGTATTTCATTTACATTTCGGGAGTCGTTGTTACAAACCTGGAGAAAAAAGAATACAAAGTTATTCCGGGAATGTCTAAAAGAATCGAAATTCAATACTACAGCGCGATCCGAAAGTAATTTTGCCTAAATTTGCAATTCATTAATTTTAAATATAAATTTTAAACAATGTCAAGAATTCTTACCGGCATTCAAGCCACCGGAACCCCGCACCTCGGGAATTTACTGGGTGCCATTATTCCTGCAATTGAGCTATCCAAGCAGGAAGGAAACGAATCCTTTTTATTTATCGCGAACCTTCACTCGCTTACCCAGATTAAAGACGCGAAAGGACTGAAACAGAACACCTACGAGATTGCTGCGGCTTGGCTTGCTTGTGGGCTCGATACCGAAAAAACATACTTTTACAGACAGAGCGACATCCCTGAAACCTGTGAACTTTCTTGGCATTTATCATGTTTTTTTCCGTACCAGCGACTGACGTTAGCACATTCATTCAAAGATAAAGCAGACCGTTTGCAGGATGTGAATGCAGGATTGTTTACCTATCCGATTCTGATGGCTGCCGATATTTTATTGTACGACGCGGAGATCGTTCCTGTAGGAAAAGACCAGCTTCAGCACCTGGAAATTGCCCGTGATGTGGCTTCCCGTTTCAACAACCAGATGGGAGAAGTTTTTGTGCTTCCTCAATCCGAGCTTCAGGAAAATACCAAATACGTTCCCGGAATAGATGGTCATAAAATGTCCAAATCCAGAGGAAACATCATCAATATCTTTTTACCTGAAAAAGAACTTAAAAAGCAGGTGATGAGCATTGAAACAGACTCAAAGTCTTTAGAAGAGCCTAAAGATCCTGAAACCGATAAAGTATTTGCCATCTATCAGCTGGTAGCAACACCTGAACAAACCGAAGCATTAAGAGCAAAATATCTAGCCGGAAACTTCGGGTATGGCCATGCGAAAAAAGAACTGCTGGATCTGATCCTGGTGCGGTTCGAGAAAGAAAGAGAACTTTTTTCCTACTATATGAACAATCTTGAAGAACTGGAAGCCAAGCTTCAGGAAGGTGCCGCAAAAACGAGAGTGATTGCTACGGAAACGATAAAAAGAGTAAGAGAAAGCTTGGGGATTTAATAATCTTAATTTATAAATATAATTCGGCGGTCTTGTTTATAGCAAGACCGCCGAAGTTTTATAGATATTCTTTAATCTGCAAAAGATGCTTAATGACTTTCAGCCCTTCCTCTTCCCTGTTTTCATTCAGGACATCAAAGAAAATAACGTCCATGCCGAAACGTTGGGCCCCGATGACATCCGCGATCCAGTCGTCACCGATAAGGATGCTGTTTTCTTTTTCCGCTCCGGCAAGATTCAGGGAATATTCAAAAATTTCAGGACGGGGCTTCCTTACACCAACGGTATCTGCGCTGGTAATAGTCTGGAAATACGTATCGATTTTGGATAAAATACATTTCCGCTCCGTCACTTCTTTGAAGCCGTTGGAAATGATGTGTAAAGTATAATTCTTTGATTTAAGATATTCCAGAATATACTCCGCTCCTTCTACCAGTTCGTTATGATTGAGGATTTTATCTAAAAAATGTTCCTCGAAATACATCGAAAGGGCTTCATCATCCACACCAAAGCGTCTGAAGGTATCATAAAAGCGGTGCTTTCTCAGATATTCCTTATCGATGATCCCGTCCCGGATATCTTCCCAGAGCTTCTCATTGATTTCATGATAGGCCGAATGGAATTCATTAAAACCGATGCTGTATTTCAGACCGATTTCTTCTTTCTCAAAAAGGTCTTTAATGGTAAGATAGGCATTCCGGCGATGATCCCAGAGTGTATTGTCGAGGTCAAAAAAAATGTGCTGAATTTTCATACAGCACAAAATTAATTTTAATTTTTGGAAATCGGATAATTCTTGCCCGGGGTTTTCACAACCTCGACACTCTTTGAAAAGCTGAGCAAAAACTCAATGGTTTGTTTCTTAGGTTTCAAAGCTTTCACTTTTAAGGAATCATTTTTTCTCATAGGCGATTAAATGTTTTTCCTTAAAACGAGAATATTCCGAAATTATTATCTATCGTGTCAAGATAATATTTTTTTCATCCATGATTTTTCTCAGGTTGATCAAAGCATACCTTACACGCCCCAATGTGGTGTTGATGCTCATATCGGTATGGTCGGCAATTTCTTTAAAACTCAATCCGTCAAAAAATCTCAGTTTAATGACCTCCTGCTGGTTTTCCGGAAGGAACTGAAGCATCTTCAACAGGTCTTCCTGGATCTGGTTGGTCACCAGCTGGTCTTCGATATTTTCGGAAGGCTCTTTCAGCAGGTCAAAAATAGAATATTCATCAGTTTCGAAAGTGGTTTCTGAAACCTTGATATTTTTGGCTTTTGCCCTGAAATGGTCGATAATAAGATTGTGGGCAATTCTTTTAGCCCAAAGAATGAATTTACCTTCCTCGTTGTAGCGTCCTTCTTTCAGCATTACGATAATTTTCATGAATGTATCCTGAAATACATCGTTTGCCAAATCTTCATCATTAATTTTGTAAAAAATGAATGTAAACAGTTCTCTCTGATGGCGGTGTATAAGGGTTGACAGCGCCGTTTCGTCTCCTTTCTGGTAAAGGGAAATTAGTAAACTATCCGATTTTGATTTCATAACTTCTTCTCAATAAATATACTTGCCGAAGATAATTTTTCCAGATATTTCATCTGGCTTCAGCGGTAAATACAAAACAATTCTTCAGAGTAAAGTATAATCAATAGGCGGATACAATTTTTCTATGTTGTAAATATAATAAATTTTTAATAACTGTTAACCATTTATTAACTTTTTACAAGAAAAATTTAAAAAAAATCACTTAAACATGTCGTGAATGAATGCAGTGGGGATATTTAGTGTAAAATTAACATTCACACCCCTCATTTCTTTGCCGTTGATTCCGCTGTTTCCTACCGGAAAAGCATATCCGCCGGTAAGATCCAGGATCCCGAAAAGTGAAACACCGATCTTCGGAGCGATATATTTATTCGTTCCCTCAGCACCGACCAGGAAATAATAAGAATGATAGAAATCGACGTTTCTTTCGAAATTCATCAGGACATCGGCAGAAACTTTCGGCATGATGGCAAATTGAGAATGCACGGATCCCATCAGTGCAGAGGCACCCAAACGGTAAATCACATCATCATTTTTTAGGAAAAGCAGCTTTCCTCCCACTTCTCCGAAGCTTTGGTTCTGATAGGTATAGCCGACATTGATCATTTTATGTACGGTAAGCTGTGCTTTGGCAAAGGTACTCAGAAAAAATACGGATAAGATTGCAATGGCAGATCTGGCGTTCATCATTTTTTAATTATTATTCTATGTAAAAATAAAAAAAACTGCCTTACCGTAAAGATAAAGCAGCCATTTATTATATCAGTTTTAAAAATTAAATTCCGAAAGCGGCTTTAATTTCGTCTACTTTGTCTAATTTCTCCCAGGTAAAGAATTCAAGGTTCTCCAGGGTAAGCTCATTTTTATGCCCTTTGTTAAAGGTTTTGCTTGCGGTATAGCTTTCTCTTCCCATATGTCCGTAAGAAGCGGTATCCTGATAAATCGGGTTTCTCAGCTTTAAGTTCTGCTCGATCGCATAAGGTCTCAAATCGAAAACCGTAGAAACTTTCTTCGCGATTTCCCCGTCATTCAGATCCACTTTTGCCGTTCCGTACGTATTGATGTATAATCCGCAAGGTTCTGCTACCCCAATTGCGTAAGAAACCTGCACCAGAACTTCGTCAGCAACACCTGCAGCCACAAGATTTTTAGCAATATGTCTTGTTGCATAAGCCGCGCTTCGGTCTACTTTGGATGGGTCTTTTCCTGAAAAAGCCCCACCTCCGTGAGCCCCTTTCCCACCGTAGGTATCCACGATGATTTTTCTACCCGTAAGACCGGTATCCCCGTGCGGCCCTCCGATAACGAATTTCCCTGTAGGATTGATGTGATATTTGATCTGATCGTTGAATAAAGCTTTGATTTCATCAGACTGTAAAGCCACTACTCTCGGGATCAGGATGTTTTTGATGTCTTCCCTGATTTTGTTCAGCATTTCTTCTTCTGCTCCGAAATCATCATGCTGTGTAGAAACGACGATAGAGTCGATCCGGATAGGCTTATGGTCATCGGAATATTCGATCGTCACCTGGCTTTTTGCATCAGGTCGCAGGTATTTGATCTCCGTATCTTCTCTTCTGATCGCAGAAAGCTCCTTAAGAATAGTATGGGCCAGATCCAGTGCCAAAGGCATATAATTAGCCGTTTCGTTGGTCGCATACCCGAACATCATCCCCTGGTCACCGGCTCCCTGAGCATTGGCTTTCGCTTCAAAAGATTCATCAGAAACAGCCCTGTCCACACCTTGGTTGATATCCGGAGACTGTTCGTGGATCGCAGAAATCACCCCGCAGGAATCCCCGTTGAACATATATTCCCCTTTGGTATACCCGATTCCGTTGATGACTTCTCTTGCAATCGTCTGCACATCAAGATAGGCATCAGACTTCACTTCTCCTGCCAGAACTACCTGCCCTGTCGTTACAAGCGTTTCACAAGCTACTTTTGAAGATTTATCATATGCTAAAAAGTGATCGATTAATGCATCGGATATCTGATCGGCGATTTTGTCCGGATGTCCTTCTGAAACGGATTCAGATGTAAATAAATAAGACATGTTATTCTGTTTGTTTGAGATTAAAATTTACGAGGGAAATAAGAATAATTGTCTAAAGGCCTAAAAAAGAATACTGTTTTAGCATTTTTTTATAGAGGTTGCAATCAGGTCAAATTTTTCCTCGTCCGTAAACGTTGGCAAATTTAAGTACTATTTTTTAATACTCAAAATTTTTGCCTGTTAATTATAATTTTCTTGAAATTAACGGTTTAACCGCCTATTAGCAATAAAAAACTATTGAGGTTTTATGCTTACGAATTCTTTCGGGCTTTCGTTGTAATTCAGTTTTTTTTCTAAAGAAGTACGGATCGAATGCGACAATTCGTCAATAATTTTCTGCTTGAAAGTCGGCTTGTAGTAGATAATGCTGATTTCCCGGTACGGAAAAGGCTTCTTGAACCGGTACACATTCTTTTTCTGCTGTTCGGAAAGCTGGTTCAGGGCAAGTTCCGGCAAAATGCTGATCCCGCCTACCTTATCCACCATGTGCACCAGAGTCTGAATATTGGACGCCAGGAAGTCAAGATTTTTAGGCTTCAGGGTATTTTCTTTCAGATGGCAGATGTTTTCAAATTGGTTTCTTAAACAGTTCCCTTCTTCCAGAAGCCATACTTTTTCCACATTCAGTTCTTCAGGAACCACATAAGAATTTTTCTTGTTGTTTTCGGTTTCGGAACTGTAGATCATCAGCTCTTCGTTGAACAGGAAATCCTGATAAAACTCATCAGCAGCATCGTAAGGTGTTGAAATGATCCCGGCATCCAGCTCCCCTGCCTTTAAGGATTTGATAATATTATCGGTGGTCATTTCCTTGACATTCATCTGGATTTTCGGATTGTCTTTCAGGAATTTGAAGATTTCAGTCGGTAAAATAAACGAAGAAACCGTAGGGATAATTCCGATGTTGATGGTTCCGCCCAGAATGTTGTTCAGGAGGTTGGCTTTATTCTTCAGTTCATTGACAGATTCTATAATTACCTTGGCCTGATCGATGATCTGAAGCCCTACATCCGTTGTCCGGATCGGGTGTGTGGTACGGTCGAAAACCTTGACATCCAGTTCATCCTCGAATTTCTGTATCATAGCGCTTAATGTAGGCTGGGTAATGAAGCATGCCTGAGCTGCTTTACCAAAATGCTTGTACTTATCCACAGCGATAAGATACTCCAGTTGCTGAATGTTCATCTGATTAATATTATCTATTACAAAGATAAAACGTTTTTGCTATTGACAATTAAAAATTCAAGTAATTTTGATTATTACTACCTTTACATTATCAAATACTACTCCGAAAATTATTTTATACAAATTACAGCTATTATGGATTCTAAAAAATTAACCTTAAGCAATGGTTCGCCTTATTACGAGCATCAGGATTCACAGACCGTAGGCCCGAGAGGCCCGGTATTGATGCAGGATTTTATTTTACAGGAAAACCTGGCGCATTTTGTACGGGAAAGAATCCCGGAAAGAATCGTTCACGCCAAAGGAACAGGTGCTTACGGAACATTTACGGTTACCCACGATATTACCCAATATACCAAAGCAAAACTATTTTCAAAGGTCGGAAACTCGTGTAGGATGTTTGCCCGTTTCTCTACCGTTGGCGGAGAAAAAGGAAGCGCGGACACGGCAAGGGATCCAAGAGGTTTTGCATTGAAATTTTATACCGAAGACGGAAACTGGGATCTGGTAGGAAACAATACGCCGGTATTTTTCATTAAAGACGGTAAAAAATTCCCTGATTTTATCCACACCCAGAAAAGGGTTCCGAAGACCAATCTGAAAAGTGCCACCATGATGTGGGATTTCTGGAGCCTGAACCCGGAATCACTTCACCAGGTGCTGATCCTGATGTCCGACCGGGGAACACCTTACGGATACAGGCACATGCACGGTTTCGGATCGCATACCTACTCCATGATCAACGATAAAAATGAAAGGATTTGGGTAAAATTCCATTTCGTAACGAAGCAGGGGATTAAAAACTTCACCAATGATGAAGCGGTGAAAATGGCGGGTGAAAATCCGGATTTTGCGCAGGAAGACCTGTGCAACGCGATTGAGGAAGGAAATTTTCCGAAATGGACGATGTACATCCAGGTAATGACTGAAGAGCAGGCCAGGGATTTCCGATGGAATCCTTTCGACATCACCAAAGTATGGTTTCACGATGACTTTCCAATGATTGAAGTAGGCGAAATGGAACTGAATGAAATTCCCGTGAATTACTTTGCCCACGTGGAACAATCTGTTTTCTCACCAAGCCACCTGATCAACGGAATCAGCTTTTCACCGGACAAAATGCTCCAGAGCAGATTGTTTTCCTATCCGGATGCCCACCGGTACAGAGTGGGGGTAAATGCCCACCAGCTGGAAGTGAACCGTTGCCCCTTTGCGGTCAACAACTATCAGAGGGACGGGTTCATGGCAGATTCCAGCCACTATCAGGACAAACCGAATTACCATCCGAACAGCTTTGACGACATCAAACCGGATTATGCCTACAAAAGCTTCGAATACGAACTGGACAGCGCCCATGTGGCCAACTACAACAGAAATGAAAACGATGACGACCATTATACGCAGCCGGGCTTATTGTATTCAAAAGCCATGAGCCCTGAAGAGCGACATAACCTGGTGAACAATATCGTAGGCAGCATGAAACAAATTACCGGACCGAAAAGAGACGAAATTATCAACCGGCAGCTCTGTCACTTCTTCAGAGCCAATATTGAGCTTGGCATGAAAGTAGCATCTCAGCTAAATGTTGTTATTGACGCCAATATGATGAACCATACGAAATAAGGAGTTTAAAATAAAATTTTAATTAAGAGGAAAAAAGATCAATATTTTTTCCTTTTTTTTGTAAAAAATTTCATAATTTGCGCGGAATAATATTTTATTAGTGGAAAATGAGTTACGAAAATATATTATTGCAAAAAGAAGATAGAATTTCTATCATTACAATAAACAGACCTGAAAGCTTGAATGCACTGAATGCCAAAACAATCAGTGAACTTAGTTCAGCCCTGAACGAATTGGATTCCGATACTTCCTGCCGCGTGATTATTCTTACCGGAAGCGGCGAAAAATCTTTTGTTGCCGGCGCAGACATCAAAGAATTCAGCGACTTCGGACAGGATCAGGCTGAAGAACTGGCCCGGAACGGACACAATTCTTTATTCAATAAAATCGAAAATATGACCAAGCCCGTGATTGCAGCCGTAAACGGTTTTGCATTAGGCGGAGGTCTTGAGCTTGCCATGGCATGCCACATCAGATATGCATCGGAAAACGCGAAACTCGGACTTCCTGAAGTTACCCTGGGGCTGATCCCTGGTTACGGAGGAACCCAGCGGCTGCCGAAACTTGTAGGAAAAGGTATTGCCAACGAAATGATCTTCTCTGCCAAAATGGTTCCTGCGTTAAAAGCAAAGGAGACCGGATTGGTAAACGAAGTCTATCCTATTGAAGAACTATTAACAAAAACCAAAGAATTAGCCCGGACTATTGCCAACAATTCACCTATGGCAATTTCAAAGGCAATTCATGCGGTCAATCTGTCGGATACCGATAAAGGCTTTGAAACCGAAATCAGCTATTTCGGAGCGCTTTTTGAAATGGACGATAAAAAAGAAGGAGTTTCGGCATTTCTTGAAAAAAGAAAACCCGGCTTCTGATTTTTGCCCTTAATACAAATTATTTCGAAAACCAACAATGCTGCTGTATGAATAAGTTTGATAAAGCTTATCTAAAGATGGCCCAGGAATGGGCAAAACTTTCCTACTGTAAACGAAAGCAGGTAGGAGCTCTTATCGTAAAAGATAGGATGATTATTTCAGATGGTTATAATGGTACGCCTTCAGGATTCGAAAACTGCTGTGAAGACAGCGAGGGAAGAACCCACTGGTATGTACTGCACGCTGAAGCGAATGCTATTTTAAAGCTGGCCGCTTCCACGCAGTCTGCAAAAGGGGCCACCCTGTATTTGACGCTTTCTCCGTGTAAAGAATGCAGCAAGCTGATCTTACAGGCCGGAATTACCCGGCTGGTCTACATCAACGAATATTCGGATGACGACGGAATATCATTTTTAAGAAACCATCAGATTGAAATAGAGCAAATTTCGGATTATGAACTAAAAAAATAACACAATCATGACTTGGGATGAAAAAATTAAGGATTTTGAAGTCTTCCTACGTTTTGAAAGAAACTTTTCAGAAAACACATTAGATGCCTACATCCGGGACATCAGGAAATTAAAAGAATACGCAGAAGAAGATCTGGAAAATATCGGTCCGGATTCTATCGACTATGAAAATCTGCAGGAATACATCTTCAACCTTTCCAAACAGAAATTCAGTGAAAGGTCACAGGCAAGATGGATCTCTTCTATTAAAGCATTCTTTAAATTTATGCTGGAGGACGAATGCCGCGAAGACAACCCGGCCTCCTTACTGGAAGGTCCTAAGCTCGGCCTTTACCTGCCGGATACGCTGAGCCTTACCGACATCAATAAAATTATCGGTGCCATAGAAGTAAATACGGATCTCGGCAAGAGAAACCAGTGCATTATTGAAGTGCTGTACGGCTGCGGGCTGCGGGTTTCGGAACTGATCGACCTGAAAATTTCCAACATCAATTTTAGAGAACAGTACATTAAGGTGATCGGGAAAGGAAACAAAGTACGCCTGGTTCCTCTGGCCGATTATACGGCAGAGCTGATAAAATGCTACATCAACGAGATCCGTTCCAAAAGCAAGGTCAACAGGAAACATGAGGATACCTTATTCCTGAACAGCCGCGGAACCTCGATGTCCAGGGTGATCGTATTTTTAATTATCAAAGAACTGACTGACAGGGCCGGCGTGAGCAAGAAAATCTCACCGCATACCTTCCGCCATTCTTTTGCCACCCATCTGCTTCAGAACGGGGCCGATCTTCGTTTTATCCAGGAAATGCTCGGCCATTCCAGCATTACAACAACGCAGGTATATACCCACCTGAAAACGGAAGAACTTCGTGATGTCATTCTCACGTATCATCCGAGAAACGCTAAAATTGCGCAATGAAAATATTGAAATACTGCCCAAGTTGCGGTCAAGAATCCCTCATGTGGGACGGCGAAAAAAAATGGAACTGTCCCAACTGTAATTTCACGCTGTACAACAATGTGGCCGGTGCGGTAGCTGTGGTGATCCGTCATCAAAATGAAATTTACCTGACCAGGAGAAACAGGGACCCTAAAAAAGGGAAGCTGGATCTTGCCGGAGGTTTTGTGGACCCCAGGGAAAGTGCCGAAGAAACCTGTAAAAGGGAACTTTTTGAGGAGTTGCAGCTTGATGTGGATGTTTCTAATCTAAAATACCTCACCAGCCTTCCGAATGTATATCAGTATAAAGAAATTGATTACAATACCATCGATCTTTTTTATGAATACAACGTTCCTGAAAAATTTGAAGTGAATCTCGAGCTCTCTGAAATATCGGAAGCAATATGGATTCCTTTACATACCCTTCAGCTGGAAGATCTGGCTTTTGATTCTCAGAAAAGGTTTTTTGAAGAATACCTGAAGAATATCTGATTATTCTTTAAAATATAATCCCCCGCAGGTTCACAATCTGCGGGGGGATTTTTTTTGACTTAAACATGTAACGTCAGTTCAGATGTTTTTAATACGATCCGGATTTCAGCATTTCGCCGAAATACTTTACCAGCAAAGCCCGTTCTGCATCGGAAAGATTCGCTTCTTTGTGGTAAACAATATATCCTGGCATCGGCATTGTTTTATTCTGAATCGTCTGTACCGCTTTGTTCAGCATGCTTTTCTTCAGGTCTTTGTTATACGTTTCCCAAATAGAAAAATTAAGGTGTTCCCGGCCTTCGTTCACATGACTTTTCACTGACCATGAAATAGGCGCGATATGGGCATATTTAGGATACACGGTTTCATTGGAATGACAATCGTAGCAGGCTCCCTTCAGCAATCCCTGAATCTTTACGGGTGTTTTACGGACATCGGTAAAGTTCACTTTACGTTCAACCGGCGGATTTACCTTATCTATCGGGACAAACTGAATGATTGCGAACCCGATCAGGCTCCAGAACAGGATTTTTTTAAACGTCTTCATATTATCTATCTCGTAAGCTGCTTTGATCCGGTAGGCGAAAGCAGGGTATTATTGCTTCTTACATCCGGTTTCTGGGTATCTTTCGGCGTGGCGGTATTCGTATTGGTTTTCGGGAAACTTAATTTTGACGTATCCAGAACCCGGGTATCTTTAAGGTCCCAGTTTTCATTACTGTCCCAAAGCGGCCTTACTACTGCCGTTTTATAATAGATATACGAGTCTTCGGCAAAAGCATCATTCTGGAAATCTGCTTCATCCCAATAGCCGTTGCCGTTGTTGTCCACCAGAATCCTCACAATGTATTCTCCCGGTTTCAGGATATCGAATTTCACCTCGCTTCCTTTTGCATATTTCTGGTACAGCACTTTATCCGAGGTATCCAGCAGCTGAATCCAGTAGCTGGAAACAGGCGCATTCTGTAAAATGAATTTCAGGCTTCCGTAATTCTCAACCTTATCCGCTTCAAAATCAAAACGCTTGGACTGGAAATTTTTAGCATAGAAAGAAGAAACGGTTTCTTTCGGAACGGTAAGCTGGTATTTTTTACCTGCTGCGAAATCTGCCTTTACCAGAATCTGATACGGATTTTTCTCTGAGATTCTTGCCGTAAAAGGGAGGGTATTTAAACTATCGCCCGCCGCCCTGAAAAGCCATTTATCCGTATTGATCTTATCGATGTAATAATTGGAAACCATCTTAAAGTCTTCTCCCGGCGGAAGCAGGCTTCCCCCGTTGTCGCTGTTGATGTCCATCGTGTTTTTGGCATTGTATTTATAAAACAGCGAAGCATTGTACAGGGAATCTTTTTTCCCAACCCCGGCGTTATATCCGAATTTCAGATTCTCCGTAGCGGTCTGGCCTACGTCGCTTTTCACCGCATCAAACCAGATTCTTACCGTATCGGATTTCGGCGCGTGCGTAACTTTATAATCTTTTATTTTTTCATTTAACGGCTGAACCTTCACTTCTTCCGGCTTTCCTTCAAACGCCATCAGCACTCCTCCGGGGCTTTCTTTCATTTCAAGATATTTCACCGGCTTCCTGGATGGATATAATTTAAGATTCAGTCCTGAGATCGATTTTTCTACCACGACAGGATCTTTCTGAAATCCTACTTTTTCTTTTCCGGGATCGTAGACGGAGTTCCCGTTTTCATCTTCAAAAGCAATAATCCTGTATTTTCCCGGCGACAGGTAATTCAGCTCGAAATAGCCGTCGTCATCCACTTTGGTAATATAATAAGGCTTCTGTTTGTAATTCATCGTATCCTTTACCTGATACAGTCCTACGACATATTTGTTTTCGCCCGGTTTCTTGGTAGACAAGGCGTCTTTTACGTCACCGCTGATGTAAAGGTCATCCAGCTTGCTTCCTGTAGAAAAGGCAAAATTGAAGTACCGCAGAATATTTCCTTCATTATTATCACCAATAGAATTCCCGAAATTGAAATTGTAGGTCGTATTGGCCTGAAGCGTATCTTTCCACTGGATCAGGATGAATTTATTGGCAATATTCGATGGGATAATCCGGGTGATGTTTTTGATCGGCGGAGAAATAATCAGGTTTTTGCTGACATCTTTCAGCGTCACATATTCATCAAAATCAAGGCGGAGTTCCTTAATATCCGTCGGAACATTTACCCTCGTCGTATCAATATTTGAGCTTAAAAACTTCGGAGCGAGTGTGTCTTTCGAACCACCAATGGGCGAACCCACCCTTGCACAGGAATGCAACAGAAAACCGATAACGAATAAAAAAAAGAATCTTTTCATGAATATGTTTACGCAAAAATAAACATTATTCTCCATAAACTTCGCCATGTCCTTTCAATGTATCTTTTTCATCGCTCATGATGCTGTGAAGCTTATCCTTTTGCGGCGGGAAATCTTCAAATAATCCCGATAATGCCAGCGCCGTGTATACCTTGCCGGAATACTTATTCCCGATCGCAATAATCGTCACTTTGGATTTCAGCAAATGGGCAAATACCGAGTTGGTCCCATGCCACCAGCCGTTGTGATAGGTCAGTTTTTCCCCGTTATCGAAAATTTTCATCCTGAAGCCGAAGCCGTAGTTGTTCATCCCGAACTTTTCATTGCTGTATGGGGTAAATACCTGCTCCATCAGTTCCGGTTTCAGGAAATCTTTTGAAAACATTGCTTTTGAAAAATTGTAAAGGTCTCTAGGCGTGGTATACACATTTTTGTCTCCGTAGATAAGATCCAGCCTGTCCAAAGGGTACAGCTTGCTTCCACCATAGTAAAAGGACTGTGAGGCCGTCGGGATATCTTTCTCCTGGAAAATGTAAGTATTTTTCATTTTCAGGGGCTCGAAAATCATTTCCTTCATGGCCTGCGGAAAGGGGGTCTTGGTTATTTTTTCAATCACCAGGGCCAGCATGGCGAAATTGGTATTGCAATACATAAAGCCGGTATCGGTATCCCTTGCCAGATCAGGTTTGTATTTGATGAGCATGTTCAGGATATCCTGGTTGGTGAGGAAAGCCTTGGAAAGCTCTGCCGGAACAGGTTGTATTTTGGTAATGAAATATTCGTATTTTGGAAGACCGCTTCTCTGATCCAGTAAGGTCTTAACGGTAACCTGAGGATAGGGAAATCCCGGGAAAAATTTCGTCAGCGGATCCGATAAATTAACTTTTCCGGCTTCAATGAGCTTCATCATGGCCATTGCCGTCAATGTTTTGGAAACCGAGGCTACGTGTAGCGGCGTATTCCGGTCGATCGGTTTCTGATTGCCTTCCCTGGCAAAACCCCTGTAACTTTCGTACAGAATATCATCTCCTTTGGCCACAAGAATCCCTCCACTCAAATCGCCTCTTTCCCATACTTTTTTATAATACTGGTCGATGTACCTTACCAGCGATGCTTTATCTTCAACACGGCTTTCTGCCGGCGTAAACACCTTGCTTAAATCTACATTTCCGTAATTCGGGAGGTTGGTCATACTTCCGGCGACCGCTTCCTGATTTTCAGATTTTTTTTTACAGGAAAAAAGAGATAAAAAGACCGTTACAATAAGGACAAGATTACGCATTCTCAGGAATTTCAAAATGAGCGGCAATTTAATAAAACTCAAAATAATTATTAACTATTGGCTCTACATTATGAATTATTTAACACAAAGTAAAATGGGAAAAATTAAATCATTTCATCCGAGCGTTTTATTTGAAAATTGCGCCCGGTTCAGCACAGCAAACCGCTAAAATTAGGTACCAGCTTAGCCCTCAGATAAATTAAAGGCTAGGCAAATTCAGCTACAATTTTATCCACAATCACCTGAGCCAGTTTTTCTTTGCTCTGGATCGTCCATCCTGCGATATGCGGTGTGATAATGGCTTTTTCGGATTCCAGAAGATATTTCAGGTCCTCGTTTTCTGTTTCCAGGTTTTCAAAGGAAGATTTTTCATATTCCAGCACATCCAGACAGGCTCCTTTTACCTTCCCAGATTTTAAGGCTTCGACTAAACTTTTCGTTTCCACGTTTTTTCCTCTGGCGGTATTGATGAAATAAAAATCATTTTTCATATCGGCAATGAAGGAACCATCGATCATATAATACGTCTGATCGGTCAAAGGAATATGTAAGCTGATTACCTCTGCCCTTTCTTTTAATTCTTCCAGGGAAACCTGGATAGCATATTCATCTGAAAGATTTGGTAAAATATCGTAGAAAATAATCTTACATCCAAAACCCGATAATCGCTTTGCCGTAGCTTTTCCCATGTTACCATAACCGATCAGCCCTACGGTTTTCCCCAGCAATTCATCTCCTCTGTTTTCTTCACGCCGCCAGATTCCATTCTTTACTTCCTGGGAAGCAATGAACAGCCTGTTCATTAAAATCAAAAGCATTCCCACCACATGTTCTGCAACGGAATCGCGGTTTCCTTCGGGAGAGTTAATTAATTTAATACCCAATTCTTCAGCCACCGGAATATCAATATTTTCCATTCCGGCACCTACCCTGGCGATAAATTTCAGGTTTTTGGCTTTTTCCAGAAAATTCTTATCTAAAGGAATTCTGCTTCTGATGACAATCCCGTCGTAGTTTTCAATTTTCGTACAAACCTCATCATAGGAAGAGGTGAAATCTTCTTCCAGAATAAAGTTGTTAGCAGCAAGCTGTTCGGTAATCAAAGGATGGTTCTTATCTAAAAGCAGTACTCTCATAGAAGGCATAATTCTGTATATTTCTTAAGTGCAAAGGTACGCGAGAAAGAAATAAAAAAGGCTTTTAAAAGATCTTTTTAACAGAATAATCAATCGGTTTGAATACATGAACCTTTGCCTGGTTTGGTAACGCTATGATCGCAAAGATTTTTTTTAATAATATTGAGAATATTTTCCGTTCGCAAGGGCGTTTTCACTCAGCAAATGACAGCCCTGGATATATTGGCTAATCGATAATTCCTTTATTTTAAAATCAGCGGCGTTTAATTTTATCAAAGATAAATCTTGAGACTTTTTGCGTATGAACACAAAATTTCTTTTGTTCCCTTACGTATTTCCAACAGGACAAATTATGTTGCCGGATAATAAAGTAAATTCTTACATTTACTTTGGGTATTTAATTTTCTTTAATGAAATTACATAAAATTATTTTCGGTACTTCGGTACTGCTTCTATTTCTTTATGCTATTGTTTTAGCTGTAAAATTTTCATCGATCCCGGAAACCGTTCCGATCCATTATTCTGCGGAAGGACCTGATGAATTCGGAAATAAAATATTTTTATGGCTGGGCATTTCAGTCAATGCTTTACTTCTTGTTTTTATAGGATGGGTCATCTGCTTCTCTCAAAAAATGTTCAGCAAAAACGATGATTATCTTGAACGTTCTCCGGAAACGGCAATAAAAAACCGACAGATATTTCTGTCGGCTGTATCTGTAATCGTAACATTGATTTTCTGTGGGTTCAGTTTAACTTCATCATAAATTAAAGGCATTGGTTTTTGCTTTTCTACTAATAAGTTATGCCTTTTTAATTCATAAAACATACATTCTTCGTAAGCGCTTTCCAACAAACCGGGTCCTAAAGTTTTGTGAACCTTATAGCCTGACTCATAGACGATTCTTGAGATCTCATTTTCCGAAATATTCATTTGTGTTTAATTTATGTCGCACATTATTTGTGAAAATTTGTGCGAATATTCGTGTTATTTGTGTTTAATCAGCAGGGTTTTCCTGGAAAAGCTTTTTAAGCTCGATGGATTCAGACGGTTTCATTCTTCCGGAAAGGATTAAGGAAAGCTCTTTTCTTCTTAAAGCAGCAGCATAACGTTCTTTTTCCAGATCGGTTTCAGGCTCCATATCGGGAATTGGAATCGGGCGGTTGAACTCGTCTACGGCAACAAAGGTATAAATCCCTTTGTTGGTCTGGATTTTTTTGCGGTTGATCGGATCATCCAGCCAGACATCCACATAAATTTCCATAGAAGTGGAGAACGCTCGGGAGACTTTGGATTCCATGACTACAATTCCGCCTTCCGGAATCGGATGATCGAAAGATACGTGGTTTACGGATGCCGTCACGACCCTTCTCTCGCAATGCCGGGTTGCCGAAATGGAAGCACAACGGTCCATTCTGGCCAGCAGTTCGCCTCCGAAAAGGTTTCTCAATTGGTTGGTATCGTTGGGAAGGACAATATTCGTCATGACCGTCAGGGAATCTGACGCTTTTTTTATTTTTGCCATTATTTCTTAGTGTTGTTTGAAATTGCCTGGGTTTTTGTCGAATTTTTTACAACAGGCTGAACCGGAACGGTTTTCTGCGGTACCGGCTGAACCGATTTCCGGATCACAGAATCTCTCTTTAAAGAATCCGCTGCCGGAGCCTCATGCTGCTGAACCTTCACCGTATCTTTCTGAATCCGGTGGGTTTTCGTCTGTACGGAAATAGGAGTATTCTCAAATGATTTTTTCCCGAACAGAAGTTCCTGCTGGATATAGGCAACATATATTATCCCCAGTACCGGAATGATGATCAGGAAGGCCCAGAGAATCGACTTGTTAAATTTATAATCTTTTTCAGCATTGGAAGAAGCCACGGATTTCGGGCTATGGGTATGCATGTCGGAAATTCGGATTTCTTCCAGTCCGTAAAAATCCGGATGGTCCGACTGCAGCCTGTTTCCTTTGAAATGCGTAGCTCCGTCTTCAATATAAACAGTTCCTAACCCCTGAATTTCCAGCACCTGTTCAGCCTGAAGTTTTTTCTTCCAGAAATCGGTCTGGATCTGCAGGTCGGTTTTGGAAGCTTCCAGCGTCATCTGTTTCTGTCCGGCAATAAAAGCCGCCAGGTCATCCGACTTCGCTTCGTAATCCGCGGTATATATAATGGTACTGGCAGGAGGAAGAATGCTCCCATTTTCGGAATTGATGACCGCCTTGGATTTTTCCAGGGAAAAAACACCGAAATCCGGTACCGTAACGGTCCCGAACTGTTTCAAATATTCTAAAATGTAAGCTGAAATATTCATTTGGCAGCAAATTTATGACTTTTTCGGGACTTTTGGTGCATGGGTGTTGTCCTGTACCGTAAGTTTAACGTGAACCAGAAGAAGTCTTATTGATGGTTGGATGATGGAAGCTGGATGCTGAAAGTATTTATGTTAACAACAGGATCTATGTTTTGAACATCAAATGGCGATAACGATCACGACTGCCCTAGCCGCGATAGGAACGGCATCCTTTTTTGTGGCGGATGGAGCAAAGCGGAGGCCGCCGCAAAAAAGATACAGTGGATAGCGCGATCAGGCTCCTGATAAAAATAAAAAAAGACTGCCGGAGCAGCCTTGAAAAATCTAACTTTTTACTTACTATAATTTGTTTTAAATATAGCCTTTCCGATTACTGGATTTTCCAGCTGATCCCAAACATAAAATTGGTCCCTGCCTGTGAAAAATAGTAGGGTTCCCCGTCCCATACCGCGCCGTTGTTGACGTATTTTTTATTGAAAATGTTATTCACCAAAAGTTTCAGGGCAATATCATTATTTTTTATTTTAAACTGATACTGTGCATTGAAATCGGTTAAAAAGTAATCCTTCAGCTGAAGATTTTCGTCTTCGGAATTATCCAGATACTGCTTTCCTACATATTGATTTATCAGGGCAAACTGGAAATTCTTATTCGGATTGAATTTCAATGACAGGTTCGCGATGACATCCGGCGAAAAAGAAATCTGGGTATTTCCAAGATCTTTGATGCCTTCATCGTTTTCGACTTTAAAATCCAGGTTCCGGTTGTTGCTGAAGCTCACGTTTCCGTTGATCTCCCATTGCCTGGAAAGCTTAGCCAATGCGCCCAATTCGATACCGCTCCGGTAGCTTTTCCCGGAATTGGTCCGGATGAAAGCACCAACATTGTTCAGTTCGCCATTTAACACCAGCTGATTAACATAATACATGTAATATAAATTCGCGGTAAACGAAACAATACCCAATTGTTTTTCGACGCCGGCCTCAAAATCATGAAGCTTTTCTGCTTTTACGTCGTTGTTGGCCAATAAATCGTCACGGTTCGGTTCGCGGTGGGCATGCGCATAAGAAAGGAATACTTTGCCGTTTCCGATCCGGTAATTGATCCCGGCTTTCGGATTGAAAAACAGCCATTTTTTATCCAGATCTGCACCTTCCCCATCCCCGGCAGTGATAATTTTGGTATCGTAATCGACGTTTCTCAGCTGAAGATCGCCGAAAAATTCAAAATCGTTCAGTTTCACCAAGGCTTTGGCAAATCCTGACACTTCGTTTTTCACGGAACGGTTTCTGTAATATTCGTATTCATTGATCTGAGGCAGGAATACACCGGTTACATTTCCGAAATGCCTTCCGTAATATTGATTGGCGACTGCCCCGAAATTAACATCTACCATTCCCAATTTTCCGTACAACGTTGAAACAATGCCGTAGAAATCATTATTCAGCCATTTTTTACGGATAAAATCGGAAGAATCTTCGCCGTTCATATCGGGAAGGTTGTATCTTGCAAAAGGATCGCCCTGCTTGTAGTTTTCGTAGTACCCTTTTCCTTTGGTATAGTGCAGGGTCGTTTCGAGGTTCCATTTGTCATTGAATTTCTGTTCCCAAAGCAACTGGTAATGGTTCTGCCGGTAGTTATCCGTTTCATTGTTGTAGAAGCCTGAAATATTTCCGTCGGCATCATAGATGGCTCCTGAATAATTGAATTTCGGATCGGTTTCCCAGGTTTTCCGGTCGATCCCGTTCCAGGCCTGATAGGTCTTTTCCTTTCCTCCGAAAGCCATCAGGCGGATTCTCGTTTTTCCTTCTTCAAACAAAGCGGTGAAATTGTAAGAATTCAGTTTTGAAAAAGCCCGGTCGATATAGCCGTCGGAATTGATGTGGGTATATCTTCCCATCACCGAAAGCCGGTTGCCCCAGAATTTCCCGGAGCCTGCTTCCGCAGAATACTTGTAAGTGTTGAATGAGCCGTAGCTATCGTCGGTTTTCACATAAAACTTTTCTTCCGGATCTTTGGAAAGCACATTGATGCTTGCCCCGAATGCTGCCGACCCATTATTGGATGTGCCGACTCCTCTCTGAATTAAAATCTGAGACGCAGAGCTGGTAAGGTCGGGCACATTCACAAAAAATGTTCCCTGGCTCTCGGAGTCATTGTACGGAACCCCGTTCATCATGACGTTGATGGCGCTTCCCGATACCCCCCGGATCCTGAATCCGGTATATCCCACTCCGTTTCCGGCATCGGAAGTCGAAATTACGGAAGTCTGGTTTTTCAGTAAGATCGGAAGATCCTGTCCGAGATTCCTGCTGTCCAGATCTCTTTGCACATTGATAATTTCTTTCGCTACGGGAAGTCTTCTGGTAAAATTGACGGCTTCAATTTCCCTTATCTGTATGGAATCGGTGTTCTGCGCCTGAACGAAGGCAAATGCGCCTACGGTAAGCCCTAAAAAAAATAATCCTTTCATTCTATAAATTTTAAAATTTAATGAATAAAAGGGGCGGATTAATAATGTAACGATGTATTCAGTTTACCAATTTAACAATAAGCATTGGTACATTGCTAGATTTTCACATTGGTACATTTAAATTCCCTAAACGGCATTATCCGTTCCAGGTTCATTGGGTATAATCTCAGCTTGTAACAGCACCCCTTTATTTCAGCGGCAAAATTAAGAAAAATTTATGAGAGTAAGGGATTCAAAGTTTAAAGTTCAAGATTCAAGGTTTATGGTCAAAATTTCATAACAACTGATTAAAAAGCAGTTAAATGCCTCTACTTAAATATGATATATGAAACAGGCTGTCCTGAAGGTGACATCACAAAGCATCTATAATTGATGTAGCATTGTAAGTTTTGACAGGCGGCTTAAATCCAGTCTCGGATGAATTCTTATGTAAAATATTCCAGAAAAAAAATCCTGAAGGACCGTTAATACGCCTTGTTCCGCTGGTCAATATAAAAATAGTTCTTCCCGTCTTTGGAAACCTCGAACATTCTTCCGAGTTTCCAGCTGAAATTTCTTTTGATATCTGCGTATTCAAAAGGGATTACGATATTGTTATTGGCATCCACCACCCCGAAAGTATTGTTTTTGGAAGCAATGATCATAGGGTTGGCCACATCGTCTCCTTCCATAATAAAAAGATAATCGTACTGCGGATAGATTTTGAACTGTTTGTAATCCTGCGGATCTTTAAAGGAGGATTTTTCGATAATGCCAAAGAAACCGTTCATCGTATACCCCTGATACAGCTGCTGCACATAGTCCTTCTGAACACATTTTCCAAGGTCCGCCTGTCTGTATTGATATACCCTCTTTCCTTTCTGATCGATTCGGTAGGAAATTTCATTTTTTTCTACGGTTGCATAGTCTGCCGTGCCGAATTTTCTCAGTTTTTCATTGGGTGAATTTAAGAGATTGCAGTCTTCATAGAAAAACACGGCGATATGATATTCAGGCTGAATGATGAATTTCCCCTTTTGATTGATATACCCGAAATTCCCATTTTTCCTTTTAGGAATTAAAAGCGGAAGTTCTCTGTGGAGAACCGGCAAATCCTGGTTCGTTTTTACCTTTTCAGCAGGTTTTTCAACCGCTGCCCTGGAAATATTTTTCACCGGTATTTTCTTAACCGCTTTAGTCTGTGAAAAAACAAAAACCGAAACAAAAACACCTAAAATCGAGACAACATTTTTCATAATCACCACTGGTTCTGCAAAATTCAGGCAAAAATAGAAAATATAAAATACATATTTATAAAGAATCTAAATAAATTAGTTTATAAAAAATACGAAAATTCCGTAAATTTGGAAACCTTTTCAGGGGTTTAAATAATAAAAATCATCTTTGAACCAGATTTTTGACATTGGCATATCAAAATTCTTTTACGTCAGGATCCGGAAACACCTTGTTATTGAGCACCTTCTGAAATAATTACGGATTATAACCGATTCTTTTTCTGACTTTTTACGGATACCGGAATACCGTTATAATCTCTTTTTAAGATTGAAAAGAACTTCTATTATTATGAACATTTATCAGGATTACATCCAAGAAATTGAAGAAAGAAAAAATCAGGGGCTTCACCCAAAACCTATTGACAGTGCTGAATTATTGAGCGAGATCATCGCACAGATTAAAGATACGGCCAATCAGCACAGGGCCGATTCTCTTAAATTTTTTATCTACAATACTTTGCCCGGAACAACCAGCGCCGCTAGTGTAAAAGCGGATTTTTTAAAAGAAATTATTCTTGGTGAATCCGTAGTAGAAGAAATTTCCCAGGCTTTTGCTTTTGAGCTTTTATCTCACATGAAAGGCGGTAAATCCATCGAAGTATTGCTGGATCTGGCCCTTGGAAATGATGAAGCCATTGCACAGGAAGCTGCTGCAGTCCTTAAGACCCAGGTTTTCCTTTATGAAGCGGACACCAACCGTTTAAAAGAAGCATACCATAACGGTAATGCAATTGCAAAAGAAATCCTTGAAAGCTATGCCCAGGCAGAATTTTTCACGAAGCTTCCGGAAGTAGCCGAAGAGATAAAAGTCGTAACCTATATCGCCGGAGAAGGTGACATTTCCACAGACCTTTTATCACCGGGAAACCAGGCACACTCCAGATCAGACCGTGAGCTTCACGGAAAATGCATGATCACGCCTGAGGCACAGGAAGAAATCAAAATGCTGCAGACCCAGCATCCGGATGCCAGCGTTATGCTGATCGCAGAAAAAGGAACGATGGGGGTAGGATCATCCCGTATGTCCGGGGTAAACAATGTAGCGTTGTGGACCGGTAAGCAGGCCAGCCCTTATGTACCTTTCGTTAATATCGCACCGATTGTGGGAGGAACCAACGGGATTTCCCCAATCTTCCTGACCACCGTAGACGTAACGGGAGGAATCGGGATCGACCTTAAAAACTGGGTAAAAAAAACAGACGAAAACGGAAACCCGGTTCGCAACGAAAACGGGGAAATCGTTTTGGAGGAAGCTTATTCAGTAGCTACCGGAACGGTTTTAACCATTAATACAAAAGAAAAGAAACTTTATAAAGGAAACGAAGAACTGATCGATCTTACCAAATCGTTCACACCGCAAAAGATGGAATTCATCAAAGCCGGAGGTTCTTACGCCATCGTTTTCGGTAAAAAACTGCAGACTTTTGCAGCTCAGGTACTGGGAATCGAAGCCCCTCAGGTTTTTGCGCCGTCCAAAGAAATTTCCCACGACGGACAGGGCTTAACCGCCGTTGAAAAAATCTTCAACAGAAATGCCGTAGGGGTAACCCCGGGTAAAGTGCTTCACGCAGGTTCAGACGTCAGGGTACAGGTAAATATCGTAGGTTCCCAGGATACCACCGGTCTGATGACCGCGCAGGAACTGGAATCCATGGCGGCCACGGTAATTTCTCCGGTTGTTGACGGAGCTTACCAGTCAGGATGCCACACAGCTTCCGTATGGGATAAAAAAGCACAGGCGAATATCCCTAAATTAATGAAATTCATGAACGACTTCGGTTTGATCACCGCCCGTGACCCGAAAGGTGAATACCACTCCATGACGGATGTGATCCACAAAGTTCTTAACGATATTACCATTGACGAATGGGCGATCATCATCGGTGGAGATTCTCATACGAGAATGTCTAAAGGAGTAGCTTTTGGAGCAGATTCCGGAACCGTAGCCCTTGCATTGGCTACCGGTGAAGCTTCCATGCCGATTCCTGAATCCGTAAAAGTAACCTTCAAAGGAAACATGAAAGAACACATGGACTTCCGTGATGTGGTTCATGCAACCCAGGCGCAAATGCTGAAGCAGTTCGGCGGGGAAAACGTATTCCAGGGAAGAATCATCGAGGTGCACATCGGCACGCTTCCTGCTGACCAGGCCTTTACTTTTACCGACTGGACTGCAGAAATGAAAGCAAAAGCTTCGATCTGTATCTCTGAAGATGATACCTTGATCGAATCACTGGAAATTGCCAAAGGCAGAATCCAGATCATGATCGACAAAGGAATGGATAACAGAAACCAGGTTCTTCAGGGGCTGATTGACAAAGCAAACAAAAGAATCGCTGAGATCAGATCAGGAGAAAAACCGGCTTTAACTCCGGATTCCAACGCTAAATATTACGCTGAAGTGATGGTAGACCTTGATGCGATCGTAGAACCGATGATCGCCGATCCGGACGTAAACAACGACGACGTTTCCAAAAGATACACCCACGACACCATCAGAGATCTGACGTTCTACGGAGGAGAGAAAAAAGTAGATCTTGGATTCGTAGGATCGTGTATGGTTCACAAAGGCGACCTTAAGATCGTTTCCCAGATGCTTAAAAACATCGAACAGAAAAACGGAACCGTAGAATTTAAAGCACCGCTGGTAGTAGCCGCTCCTACGTATAATATCATCGATGAACTGAAAGCGGAAGGCGACTGGGAATTCCTTGAGAAATACTCCGGTTTTGAATTTGACGACAACTCGCCGAAAGGAGAAGCCCGTGTTGAATATAAGAATATGATGTACCTTGAGCGTCCGGGATGTAACCTTTGTATGGGGAACCAGGAAAAAGCTGAAAAAGGAGATACCGTTTTAGCTACTTCTACCCGTCTGTTCCAGGGAAGAGTCGTAGAAGATTCCGAACGTAAAAAAGGAGAATCTTTACTGGCTTCCACTCCGGTTGTGGTACTTTCTGCGATCATGGGAAGAATTCCAAGCATCGATGAATACAAGACTGCTGTAGAAGGTATCGACCTTACAACTTTTGTACCTTCCATCAAGGAGCTTACCAGTACAAGTGCCCATTAATTATTTACAATTATAAACAGCAAAACTGTTTTACCTAAATAACTGAAAGATTCTGATCCGTACGGGTCGGAATCTTTCTTTTTTGTTTAGAATAATTCTATTTAAGACTGCCTAATTACTATTTTATCCTAAATCAACGATCAGCCCTTTATTTTTTCTTAATTTAATGGCTACTAATATTTTTAGTCGCCGGCATATTTATTTCTTTTTAACATCATGGAGGAATAGATTTTGCTGAATTAAAGACACCGTATTTTCCGCTTTAAAACAAATGAAAGCGGAGAAATCTATAAAAAAGAAAAAATAAATTAGATATGACTTTTGATATTGACATGATCAAAAAAGTGTACGAGCGTTATCCTGAGAGAATTGCAGCAGCAAGAGAAATTACAGGAAAACCACTGACACTTTCAGAGAAAATCCTTTATACCCACTTGTGGGAAGGAAATGCAACCCAGGAATATGAAAGAGGAAATTCGTATGTAGATTTTGCTCCGGACCGGGTAGCGATGCAGGATGCTACGGCACAGATGGCATTATTGCAGTTTATGCAGGCCGGAAAACCCAAAGTAGCCGTTCCGTCAACGGCCCATGCCGATCACCTGATCCAGGCAAGAGTAGGTGCGGAATCCGACTTGCAGGAAGGAATCAACAAAAACTCGGAAGTTTTCAATTTCCTGAGCTCTGTCTGCGATAAATATGGAATCGGCTTTTGGAAACCGGGAGCAGGGATCATCCACCAGGTCGTGCTGGAAAATTACGCCTTCCCTGGCGGAATGATGATCGGTACCGATTCCCACACGGTGAATGCCGGAGGTCTGGGAATGGTTGCCATCGGGGTCGGTGGTGCGGATGCTGTAGACGTAATGGCCGGAATGGCATGGGAACTTAAAATGCCTAAACTGATCGGGGTAAAATTAACCGGTAAAATGAGCGGCTGGACCGCTGCAAAAGATGTAATTCTAAAAGTGGCAGGAATTCTTACCGTAAAAGGAGGAACCGGCTGCATCGTAGAATATTTCGGGGAAGGAGCGGAATCGCTTTCGGCTACCGGAAAAGGAACGATCTGTAATATGGGGGCTGAAATCGGGGCAACCACTTCCACTTTTGGATATGATGATTCAATGAGAAGATATCTTGCCGCTACAGGAAGACAGGATGTAGTGGATGCTGCGGACCAGATTGCCGAGCACTTAACCGGCGATCCTGAAGTTTATGCCAACCCGGAACAATATTTCGATCAATTAATTGAAATCAACCTTTCCGAACTTACCCCTCACCTGAACGGACCGTTTACGCCGGATTTGGCAACACCGGTTTCTGAATTCAGAGCCAAAGCGGAAGCCAACGGATGGCCGCTGGAAGTGGAATGGGCCCTGATCGGTTCATGTACCAATTCATCCTATGAAGACCTTTCAAGAGCAGCTTCTATCGTAGAAGATGCCGTAGCGAAAGGGGTTAAGCCAAAAGCGATCTTAGGAATCAATCCGGGTTCGGAACAGGTAAAATATACCGCAGAAAGAGACGGATTCCTGGATTCGTTCAGAAAATTTGAAAATGCCCGAATCTTCACCAATGCCTGCGGACCTTGTATCGGACAATGGGATCGTGAAGGTGCTGAAAAGGGTGAGAAAAACTCCATCATTCACTCATTCAACAGGAACTTTGCAAAAAGAGCCGACGGAAACCCGAATACCCACGCTTTCGTAGCTTCTCCAGAAATGGTAGCTGCCGTGGCAATATCCGGAAGACTGGATTTCAACCCGATTACCGATACTTTAACTGCAGAAAACGGAGAACAGGTAAGATTGGATGAGCCTAAAGGTTCAGAGCTTCCGTCTAAAGGTTTTGCCGTAGAAGATAACGGTTATCAGGCTCCGTCTGAAGACGGTTCAGGCGTAGTGGTGAATGTAAGCCCTACTTCCGACAGGCTTCAGCTGCTTGAAGAATTCCCGGCATGGGACGGCCAGAACATTACCGGGGCAAGAGTTTTAATTAAAGCTTTCGGAAAATGTACCACCGACCATATTTCCATGGCAGGACCATGGCTGAAATACAGAGGCCACCTGGATAATATTTCCAACAACATGCTGATCGGTGCCGTAAACGCCTACAACATGGAAACCAATAAAGTAAAAAACCAGCTGACCGGCGAATATGGTGAAGTACCTGCCGTACAGAGAGCATATAAAGCAGCCGGAATCCCTTCTATCGTTGTAGGAGACCAGAATTACGGAGAAGGTTCTTCCAGAGAGCATGCGGCGATGGAACCAAGACATCTTGGTGTGAAAGCAGTATTGGTAAAATCTTTCGCGAGAATCCACGAAACTAACCTGAAAAAGCAGGGAATGCTAGGATTGACGTTTGCCGATGAAGCGGATTACGATAAAGTACTGGAAGATGACGTAGTCAACTTCCTGGATCTTGATCAGTTCGCGCCGGGCAAGCAGCTGACGTTGGAATTCATCCACACCGATGGTACCAAAGACATCATTATGGCCAACCATACATACAACCAGCAGCAGATCGAATGGTTTAAAGCAGGTTCCGCACTGAATCTGATCAAACAGCAGGAAAGAAATTAATTGTCAGAATTAATAATCATAAGAAAAGAGACTGTCCAAAAAAGGCAGTCTTTTTTTTAAACTTTTTCAGGTTTATTTCTGTAATAATTTTACAGTATAGCGCGTGAAATGATCACTTAATTTGCTCCATAGGAGAAACATCTGTGTAGACCGACATCAGCATCTTGTAATACCAGAACTCCGAAGGCATTCTATCTTATCATAGCATACCGACGGCGTGCTTGCCATATTCTATTATTTTTTCTACACAGATACTGCTCCTCTTGAGCAAAAAAAATTACTTGTTCATTTTGTTACAAAAAAAAGACTGCCTAAACTTTTAGGACAGCTTCTTTTTATTTTATCCTTGTCAGAAGAGCCATCCGGTAACTCTCTCCTATCGGAATCTCATGTCCGGATACCAGCATTACTTTCTTGCCGGCAAGATGATGGATCTTATGTAAATTGAGAATAAACGATTTATGGATTCTCACAAAAGAGGTTTCCGGAAGCTGCTGCTCCATGGATTTCAGGGTGTCAAGTACAATATATTCCTGCTCTGATGTTTTGATGTTGATATAATCCCTGATGCTTTCCACATACAGGATATCTTTAAAATTGATTCTGTGCTGCTGACCTGAAGACTTTACAAAAAAATGGGTTTCCTCTTTGGTTTCGGCCGTCATAAAACGTTCCTGGGCTTTCAGGGCACTTTTGTAAAACCGTTCAAACGGAACCGGCTTCAGCAGGTAATCGATCACATGATGCTCGTAGCCTTCCAGGGCATATTCCGAATAAGCGGTAGTTAAAATATACTTCTTTTTATCGCCGAGGATTTTCATGAAATTGATTCCGGTAAGCTCCGGCATCTGGATATCAAGAAAAATTAAATCTGATGCATTCTTCTGAACATACTCCATAGCTTCAATCGGGTTTTCCGTAGAAAATACCAGTTCTAAGAACGGAACCTTCCTTACATAATTTTCCAGCAGCGAAATGGCCAGTGGCTCATCGTCTACGATGACACATTTAATCTTATTCATTCCGCAAATCGATTTTTAAATCCACGATAAATTCTGTTTCCGAATTTTTTATATTCAGCTCATGCTTCCCGGGATACAGGATCAAAAGCCTTTTCTTTACATTTTCAATGCCGATTCCGGAAACCTCATCCTTCATCCTTTCACTTTTATAGTTTAACAGGTAAAAATGCAATATCTTATGATTATCGGAAATCCTCATTTCAAAACCTTTATCCCTAAAATCTCCGTGTTTAAAAGCATTTTCCACAAACGGTACCAGAATCATCGGGGAAATCTTCAGATCGGGATGGCTGATGTTTTTTTCGGAAATCAATAATTCCGGTCTTTTGATCCTCAGTTTTTCCAGCGCGGTCAGGCTGTCGATATAACCGATTTCTTTATCCAAAGTAATAAAATCTTCGGTAAGGTCTTTCGTACTGTACCTCAGCAGGCGGCTCAATTCCTCGATGGCAGGCAATGCTTTTTCGGAGTTCTGATACACCAGCGAGTAAATATTATTTAACGAATTAAAAATAAAATGCGGGTTGATTTGGGTTTTTAACGCCTGCAGTTCTGCCGTTTTTTTGGCTTCAATGAGTTCCGCTTTTTCAGATTCCGCCCGGATAAAATATTGGAGAAACCAAAACGTCGTACTGATGAAAATGGCCGTGCTGCTAAAAAAAATGTTATCGAAAAAATAATAGGCAATTCCCGTATCAGGAGCGTAATTCCGGAATCCCAATGTCGCAGGCAGCAGGACTTCTTCTATCGAGTAGCGCACGATAACAAAACACGTTACGCTGAGCAGAAAGGCAATAACGGATTTGTAAATCTTATCCGGCTCATAAAAACGGGGTACAATGATAAAATAGTTTACATAAAACGATATAAAGCTGGTAAGAAAGAATGTTATTTTAAAAGTAAGCGATTTTTCAGAATCAAATATGAAATAAGGGATCACTACCGACCCGATAATATAAATCGTCCAGAAAAAAATATGGAACCAAACAAGCTTATGGGTCTTCATCACAGTTCTTTGTTATTAATGAAAATACTTTTTGAGAAGGAATAATGCAAATATACCGAAACAGTGAAGGCATACCTGTTTTTTACCGAGAGAAGAATAAGATTTTTCATAGCTCAAAAATAGTCAGGACAACGGCACTTTCTGCAACAGAATCGGTGAACCGGATGAAATCGTCGATGAAACAGGGTTGGTCGGATGAAAACCGCTGAACATCTAAATGCTGTTTCATCCTGTTTCCGATCCAAATACATTTGTAAAAAAAATTACTATGAAAAACATCCCTGTTTTCGCCTTGCTTCTGGTTTCATCCATGCTTTATTCCCAAATTAAAAAAGACAGCATCCGGGATATTGAAAAAATTGAAATCCTGGTGAAAAAAAAGCTGCTGGAACGGAAAGCCGACCGGATGATCTTTAATGTAGAAGCTTCTATTGCTTCACAGGGAATGGACGGTTCGGAAACGCTGGCGAATGTTCCCATGATCAAAGTAGATGAAAATCTCGGTTCTGTTTCCATCGTAGGAAAAAGCAGCGTAAACGTAATGATCAACGGGAGGATGCTGAATCTTACCGGACAAGCCCTGCTGAATTACCTGAAATCTATCCGTTCTGAGAACATCGCTAAAATAGAAGTCATCACCACACCCCCGGCGAAATATGAAGCTCAGGGCAACAGCGGACTCATCAACATTGTCCTGAAGAAGAACCCTAACCTGGGATTCAGCGGCAGCCTCAGCTCCAACCTGATCCAGAGGACTTACTCGGGATTCAGCGACAACGCTATGCTGAACTATCAGACCGAAAAGTTCAGCAGCAGCCTGAAGCTGGTGTATTACGACTCCGCCAAAAGATCTGATGAAAACTACAGCATCATCGGGGCTACCCAAAATTACAGCAGCACCGTAAGAAGAGACATGTGGAATGAGCTGACGCCCAGCATCAGTATGTCTTATAAAATCAGCAAAAATTCCGAAGCCGGTTTTGAATACCTGTATGCCCATCAAAGATCCGGAATGGATATCGTCAACAGAACCAAAAACATCAATCCGGCTGGACAAGAGGAAAACCTTCTCACCAACACTTTCCACCGTGAAAAGGAACCAACCCATACCTTAAATGCCTATTATGACCTGAAACTAGATTCATTAGGAAAAAAATTAAGCATCACAGGGAATTTTTATAAAAACAATTCCGATACGGAGGTTAATTTCGCTACCCAAAGACTTTCAGACAATACGTTACAAAATGTAAAAACCCTTTCCCTGGTTTCGCCACAGATTTTTTCCGCGCAGGCAGACCTGGAACTTCCTTTTTCTTTCGGAACCATTGAAACCGGGGCTAAGTTCAATCAGTTTAAGAACAATTCCGACTTAAAATATTTCAATCTTACCGATGACGGATATGTTTCCGATGGAAACAGGGCCAATCTTTTCCAGTACAGAGAAGAGAATTATGCCGCTTATTTCAGCTATGCTAAAAATTTCGGGGAGCATTGGGAAACCAAAGCCGGTCTCCGTTACGAAAATACGTCGGCGGAAAGTTTTACACCTTCTACAGGTTCCGGTAACCAATACCGGTACGGCCAATGGTTTCCTTCTGCCTATGTTTCGTATAAAAAGGATAAAAATATTTTCAACTTGTCCTACTCAAGAAGGATCAACCGTCCGGGAATGGGCAGCCTGAATCCGTTCCGGTGGTATTCCAACCCTTATTCCTATTCTTCCGGAAACCCTCTGCTGACGCCGTCGTATATCAATAACCTGGAATTAGGATATACCTTTAATAATAAGCTGACTACAAGCCTTTATTATATGAGACTAAAAAATGCATTCGGGCAGGTTTCTTTCCAGGATGGCCTTTCGCAGATTTCAACGTATCTTAATTATTATAATAACAATTCCTTCGGGCTTAACATTTCCTATACCGATACCTTTTTTAAATGCTGGGAATCTACCATGGCGGTGAATGCCGGCAGGCAGAATTCGGAAATTTTCGGACTGGACGCCCAACCGCAGAAAGGGACTTCATTCAGCTACTCGATCAATAACACCTTTACCCTGAATAAAACCAAAACCCTCGCTTTTTTTCTAAACTACGAACAAAGCCTGCCTTCCCGGAATGTAAATTACTATTATCATAATTTCTCCGATCTTTCCTCAGGTCTTAAATTTTCGCTGATGGAGAAAAAGCTGCAGATCAATGCAACCGTAACCAATATTTTTGCCCAGCGGTTCCGTGGCGATATTTACTTTACCGATAGCGTTCACCACATCAATAATTACTGGGACGGCAGAAGCTTCCGGCTGAGCGTCAACTATACGTTCGGAGGGCAGAAAAAGAAAATCCAGAAAAAGGCTATTAAATTTGAGGAAAAAGACAGGATCTAAAATTGCTTAAACCACAAAAGTTTTAATACATGAGACACATTAGATTTTTAGTTGCCTGTATTGCGCCTATTTAGAACACAGAAGAGAAAATCAAAGATTTTCATTTACGTTAACTCAGCTTTTGCCAGGTGTTTGAGCCGATAGAAGCCGCATCATCTGTGGAAGCCCTTCGATCGGTGGTGAATTTTAAATACTAAGATACAAGCTTTTTTAAAGTTTCCTGATTTTTTATACAGTGTCTATAAAAATGGCCTTTTAAGTACGATTTTGCAAAACTTGTAGTTGAGATTAATTAAATGTTTTTAATTATTTTATCGACATCAAAACTTTCAGAAATTTCCCGAAATCCCTGTAACAAAATCGATTTTCCGGAGTCTAATCAACCGAATAGAAAGAGCATGAAAAAAACAATTATTACTTTATCTTTTCTGAGCATAGCCTTTGCTTCTGCCCAGGAAAAAACCAATACCCAGACGACGAAAGAAAAACAGATCGAAGGAATTACCATTACTAAAACTAAAAAAGCCGTTGAACAGAAAGCCGACCGGACCATTTTCGATTTTTCGGAACAGCCTCAGCTGAACACCGGAAATGTTCTGGAAGGAATCAAGAAGCTTCCCGGACTTATTTCTACCGATATTGCCGGTATGATGTACCAGGGTAAAGTACTTGATGTTTATCTTAACGGAAGACCTCTGAACATTACCTCCAACGAACTGAATTCTTTTCTGGAAGGAATGCCTGCCAATTCAGTGGACCGTGTTGAAGTGATCACCCAGCCCGGCGCAGAATTCCCTGCGACTTCCGGCGGGGCCATCATGAACATTATCACGAATAAGAATGCCAATAAATATTTAACCGCTACTTATTCCGGAAATTATTCTTTTACGAATTACGATAAGTTCAGAAGCAGAACCAGCAACTCCTTAAATTTAAATGCGAGAAATAAAATCTTCGGCTGGCAGCTGAACGTCGGCCAGAATTACCGCGAAAGTATTCTCAGTACCGATCAGGATGGTCTGCTGCACAGCAATACCGACCGCTACGGCAGGGGATATTTTGCAAAATCCGGAATTACTTTCGATCTCGGGCAGGACCGGTTGCTTTTAAACTACGATATTTACCATAACAATAATGACAATTATACTTTAAGTGATGGTCTAGCAGATATCCTGATTCAACAAAACCCTAACGCTTACAGAGAGGCAAAATATGATTCTTATGATGCAGCCAATACCAACAATGTACGGCAGGAAGCAGTGGTAACGTATCAGAAACGGTTTTCCGAGAAGACACAAAAGCTTGATTTTCAATTTGGATTCACAAAATCTGACAGCAAATTTGACCAAAATAATATCTTCCGAGACGTAACTTTTACGGATACCAATATTCAAGAGCCAAGAATTTCTCTGGGAAAACTATTGAATAATACATCCGATATGAGAATCGCCAATTTCAAAGTAGACTATTCCCAGCCGATCAAGCTTCTGGACGGTGGAAAATTAAGCTTAGGCGGATTGTACGAACATCAGCAGTTTGATACGGAAAGCAAAGGCTTAACCAACCTGGAATATACCAGACAGACTACTGCTACGTATCTGGAATTACAGGCTAAACTGAAAAAGTTCGATTTCATTTTGGGAACCCGTGCAGAAAACTACGATATTTCGGGGATCACAAGATATCAAGATGATAATAAGAATATTATTGAAGCTAATCTTTTGCCCTTTAATAAATTTAAATTATTTCCGAATGCCAGCGTTCAGTATAACCTGATGGAACAGGTTCATGTAACGGCCAATTACAACAAGAAGATCAGCCTGCCGAGCATTTCCGCCCTGAATCCGAATAACGTTACCTTCCAGGGACCGAACACCCAGGTAACCGGTAACCCAAACCTGCAGCCAACCATTTTCGATAATTATGAAGTAAAAATTTCGGCCTTCGATTATGCCTTCATCGGCTATAGTGTAAGCTCGGCGAAAAACCAGGTAGCGCAGATCATCCGCCGGGAGGGGAAAAATCTGTTCAACGAGCAGATCAATATTTCGGAGATGAAAATCCATAATTTCAATGTCGGGCTTCCGGTTCCGTTTATGATTTTCAGCAAACCGCTGAGTGAGATCATGAAATTTAATTTTAATCCGGACAAGATCAACTTTATGTATATCTATGCCGGTTACCAGAAACATGACATTGCCGATCTGGACAACAAAGGCTTCTGGATCTTCAATATCATGACGCAGATTATTTTACCGAAGGAAATCAAACTGACGGCCAATTACAGTTACCTGACACCTAAAGCCGGCTATTTTTATTTTACGGCAGAAAAACCGTTCAACAATTCATTCGACCTGACGCTGACGAAGAAATTCATGGATAACCGGCTTACCGTTTCCGTATTTGCCAACGATATTTTCAACGGGCAGGTGATGCAGGTACGGTCCAATCCGCCGCAAGGACAATCGGTTTATATGCGGAATAAATATGATACAAGAAACTTTGGATTATCCGTAAATTATAAAATCCCAACCCGGAACAAGCTGGCCAAAGAAGATCAGAACATCCTGAAAGAAAGTAAAAAAGAGGATAATGGCGGAATGGTTCCGCAGGGACAGTAATCTGTTTTTAAATAAACAAAAATAATAAACCCCTTTAATGTAAAAAAATTAAAGGGGTTTATTGTATCATTCACAAGCCCGCTTCCGCTATTAAAAAAAACTTAATTTCATTTTACCACATCTGATAAAGACAATTTTTCTCTATTTTTAAAAAAAATTCCGGATGACAAAAATTGAAACAAAGGAAAGCTTCTTCTTAAAGCTCAGCCCGGTGAAAAGGGGCCTCATCAGTCTGCTGGCTGCAACGTTGGTTTTCTTTTTGATTTTCAGACTGGATCTCAAACCGCTGATTATGCTTATTTTCTGCTGGCTGGCGTTTTCCCTCGTTTTTCTTTTCCTGGACTGGCAGGTAATCCTCCACCGGAAAGTGGATGACATCCGTAAAAAAGCAAGAGTCGATGACGGAAATGCTGTTTTTGTGTTTGCAACGATTATCGTTGCGTCACTGGCTAGTATGTTTGCGATATTCTTTTTAATTACTTCCAAAGACAAAGGCGTACAGAAAGAGATCTATTTCCTTCCCGCTGTTCTCGGTGCCATGATCCTGTCGTGGATTATGGTGCAGACGCAGTACATTTTTCATTATGCCCGGGAATATTACGATGAGGATCCTTCCGGTAAAAAAGAGGAAACCGGCGGCCTTAAATTCCCGACCGAAGATGAAAACGAAACCCACCATCCCGATTATCTGGATTTTGCCTACTATTCTTTCTGCATGGGCTGCACCTTTCAGGTTTCTGATGTCAGCATCACTTCCAGAAATTTAAGGAGAATCACCATGATCCACGGGCTGCTCGCTTTTTTCATGAACACTTTTGTTGTGGCGCTTACCATTAACCTGGTTGCCGGGCTTAACGGATAAAGAAAGATCAAACTCCTGCGGAGTTTATATATTGCAGAATTGTGATAATCTGCTACACAGATATTGCTCCTACGGAGACGGAGCAAAGCTTAAAAAATAAGGTGGGATTAATTAAGCCTTTGGTTATGATATTGACTGAAAAAAGCTCCAGGCTCCACCTTCCAACATTTTAATCGAATAAATTAAAGTAAAGCTGATAATTGTTCTGCCCATTTATAAAGGGAGCAAAGCGCAAGAGCCGCTGATGAAGCGAATAGATTATGCGTGTGCTTCATCAGATCAGCTCGCTGATCTATCTTTGCCTTCTTTTCATACATATCAGCAAAAGCAAACTTTGCGTTAAAATCGAATAACGAATATGAAAAACAGAACCTCCTGCTTCCTCTTGCCACCCTTTATATCTTATTTAAAAATCAACCGCATGAAAAGTCCAGCTGAATGTATCAATCAAAGTCAGTTTATTTACAGGCACAGGCAGATCGGTGATGATGTTTAATACAAAATTGGCCATCATGCCTCCAACGATTCCCGGCAAAGCGCCCAGTACGCCCAGACTGTCACAGTCGGGAAAATTTTCATCAGAAGGCGGTTCCGGGAAAATATCCCTTAAGTTGCGGCTTCCCCGGACATTGAAAACGGCCACCTGTCCGGAAAACCCGAGAATGCTTCCGTAGACCAGTAGCTTACCCATCTTTACACAAGTGTCATTTACTAAATATCTTGTTATGAAATTATCGGAACCATCAACAATGATATCGTATTCTGAAATCAGCTGCTCCGCATTGGCAGTATTTATTTTAAAATGATGCCCGGTAAAATCCACCTGACGGTTAAGATTTTTAACAAACCGCTCAGCACTTTCCACTTTGGAAATGCCAACTGAATGTTCGGTATGGATAATCTGGCGGTTTAAATTATGCAGTTCCACCTCATCAAAATCAACCACTCCAAGCGTCCCGACTCCCGCCGCCGCCAGATACTGGATCACCGGACTGCCCAATCCTCCTGCCCCGATTACGAGGACTTTCGCATTCATGATTTTCCGCTGGCCTTCCAATCCGATTTCCTCTATGAAAATCTGACGGCTGTAGCGGGCAAAAATATCTTCACCTTTCATTTTTATGATTTTAAACTATTAAGATTGATTTTAGAGAGTAAGAATATTAAGTATTCGCAAGCGAATAAAACAAGCTCAATGCATAATTTTTTTTAAAGTCAGATTTCTGAATAAAGATTTAAACCAAGTTGCTTTTAATAAAGTGAAAAGTATTTCATTTGATAATCAACACCTTTGATGTACTATTACATAGGGAACTTCCAGCTTCCAGCTTCTTTCTTCCAGCCTGTTACTTCAGGTTCACGCAAATTAAGCTTAACTCTATAATAAAACCTTAATGGTTTAATTCGTTTTATATTCCACTGTAAACGGCATCCCAATCTTTCATCACCGGATCATAGCCTGCTTTTCTAATGACTGTTTTGATTTCTTCCATGCTTCTTTCGTCACTGGTTTCAAACTGTTCCAGAGATTCTTTATCCACGGCATATCCGCCGGGATTGGTTTTGGAAGCGGCACTCATCGCCGTTGCTCCCAGTGAAACGATATGATTCCTAAACGTTTCGTTTTCCCGGGTTGAAATGGAAATTTCAAGATCCTCATTCCAGATACGGTAAGCACAGATCAATTGCAATAAATCTTTGTCGGACATGATGAAATTCGGTTCGATGATTCCTTCCGCCGGCCGGAGTCTCGGGAATGAAACGGAAAATTTGGATTTCCAGTACTCTTTCTGAAGATAATCGATATGAAGCGCATTGAAAAAACTGTCTACCCGCCAGTCTTCCAGCCCGAGCAAAACTCCGAGTCCCATTTTGTGGATTCCGGCTTTCCCGATCCGGTCGGGTGTTTCCAGACGGAAATCAAAGTTTGATTTCCTGCCTTTCGGATGGTATTCTTTGTAGACTTCCTGATGATAGGTTTCCTGGTAAACAAGAACGGCATTTACCCCTGCCTCGTGAAGCTGCCGGTACTCTCCTTCGGACAAAGGCTGAACTTCAATCGAAATATTTGCAAAATGAGGTTTCAGCAGCTTTATGGCATTCAGAAAATAATTGATTCCAACAGTCTTATGAGCCTCTCCGCTCACCAGCAATACATGATTTACCCCCATTGACTTTAAAACCGATGCTTCGATCATCAGTTCCGTATCGGACAGGGTTTTGCGCTTAATGGAATTATCCAGGCTGAATCCGCAGTAGGTGCAGATATTCTGGCATTCATTGCTGAGGTAGAGCGGCGCATACAGCTGAATGGTCTTCCCAAACCGCTTTTGGGTAAGCCGCTGCGCCATTCCGGCCATGACTTCCAGTTTTCCGGCAGCAGCAGGGGAAATAAGATTCAGGAAATCTTCAACAGTCCTGTTATTTTTCTGAAGGCTTTTTTCCACCTCGGCCGGCGTTACCTTTTCCAGCCTGGATTTGATTTCATCCCAACGGTACTGTTCAAAAACAGATGTAAAACTTTTCATGCTTCAGATTTAATCAAATAAAAAGGAAGTCAGCGGACTGGAGGCTTCGGCATGTTTTGAAATGGCTCCTAAACCGGCTTCATATGCTCTTCTTCCGGCGATCACCCCTTCTTTAAAAGCCAGGGCCATGCTTACCGGATCTCCGGCAACGGCAATCGCTGTATTTACCAGTACCGCGTCAGCACCCATTTCCATCGCTTTCGCCGCGTCGGACGGGGCTCCGATTCCGGCATCCACGACAACGGGAACGTTGCTCTGGCTGATGATAATTTCTAAAAAGTCCAGGGTTTTCAAACCCTTATTGGTTCCGATGGGTGCTCCCAATGGCATCACAACCGCAGTCCCGGCATCTTCCAGGCGTTTACAAAGTACCGGATCGGCATGGATGTAAGGCATTACTACAAATCCTAATTTGGCCAGTTCTTCCGTAGCATACAAAGTCTCAATCGGATCCGGGAGCAGGTATTTCGGATCGGGATGGATCTCCAGTTTGACCCAGTTGGTTTCCAGGGCTTCCCTTGCCAATTGGGCGGCCAACACTGCTTCTTTAGCTGTTCTTGCACCTGAAGTATTCGGTAAAAGATGAGATCCGGTGGGTTTCAGGGCATTCAGCAGATCGTCTTCCGGAGACCCGGCGTCGATTCTTTTCAGGGCCATCGTTACCAGTTCGCTTCCTGAAGCGATGATGGAATCCGTCATTTCCGAAAGGTTCCCAAACTTCCCGGTTCCCAAAAACAGCCTCGATTCAAAGGTTCTGCCGGCTATTAGTAAATTCTGATTATTCATAAGTAAATTTTTATCCGTTTTGTAAAGTCATGGGATTCTGATGCACTGCATTCCTGAATGCACCTATTATTAAAGGCTGATCTGTAATCTGTCCGGAAACGGCAACACCATAGATTCCTGTTTGCTGCAGCCTTTCAACATCGTCTAAAACAACTCCGCCAATCGCAAATATTTTTGGGATTTCCATTGATTTTTCCTGAAGTTCCCGAATGATATTCTCATATCCTTCAAAGCCCAACACCGGGTTCAGTTTTTCTTTGGTAGAAGTAAACCGTAAAGGTCCTAACCCGATATAGTCGCAGGATTCGGCGATTCTTTGCCGGACATCGGAAAAGGTATTGGCTGTACCGCCGATGATTTTGTTTTCACCCAAAATAGATCTTGCTGCTTCGATTGATGTATCTTTCAATCCTAAATGAACGCCATCTGCATCTACTTCTTTTGCTATTTTGACGTAATCGTTGATGATACAGACCGATTTATATTCCGAACACAGTTTCTTTGTATTTTCACAAAGCCCGAGAAATTCATTTTCAGGAGCATTTTTCCAGCGGACCTGTATCCATTGAACACCGTTGTCTAAAGCATTTTTAATATTGAATTCCTGCTCGGCCAGTGTACAGCCCTGGGAAATATATTGTAGTTTTTCCATTTTTACTTTTAATTGAATTAATAAATTGTCAAGAGTGAAATCCCAGCAAACCGCATGTGCCTGTTAGAAATTTTTCAATGTATTCTTTTCCTTTCCGGCAGGCAGCTTCCCTATCTTCTCCTTTCGCCAGATGCGCCGCGATAGCAGACGACAGCACGCAACCTGAACCGTGCTTGGGGTAATAAGTTAAAGTTGTTTCATTTGGGTAAATAGCGATTTCTCTATCCTCTTCCTTAAGAGTATCGGTTCCCAAAAAGTCTTTCCGGTGGCCTCCTTTAATCAGGACTGCATAGGAGCTACCCAATTGGCTAAACAGGTTGTTATTCTGTAAAATCCGGTATTCATTATAATTGGGAGTAATCAGATCCATTTGGTTTAAAATATTTTTTAATTGTGATACGGTATTCAAATCAAAAAAGGTAAACTCAGAAGTACTTTTCAGTACCGGATCCCAGACAATCTTCGCTTCGGGAGCATGGAGCTTAACGGTCCTGATAATCTCATTTAAAAATTCAGCATCTTTTACCACTCCGATCTTAACTGCTTTTACCGGATAGGTTTTCAGTAATACCTGAATGGCTTCCGTCAACTGCTCCAAAGGCTGCCATTCAAGGCCCAGGCATTGGGTCCCGGTCTGAATTGTCACGGCCGTACACACTGCCAATCCCTGAACTTTAAGCTGTTCAAAAGTTTTACAGTCTGCCAGAATTCCGGCTCCGCCACTCGGGTCGAAACCGGCAATGGTCATAACAAAAGGGCGTTCTGCCTGCATTCCTTATATATTTTTATGGGTTCCTGGCTTTCCCATATGGCTCCCAGCAAAGCAGCTCCGTCAACATCTTCTGAAAAAACCGTATCTATATTATGCGGATTTATACCGCCAAGAGCAATAAGCCCCGAATCATCATTCTCCCGTTGCCTGATACTTTCCAGAATTTTCGTTTCCTTTCCGTATCCTTTTTTGGAAATGCTCGGAAAGACCGGGCTTATGAACGCATACTCCCAACGGGAATCCAATCTGTTGAAGCTTTCTATACAGTGTACGGAAGTTGATACGATATATTCTTCAAAAAAATGTTCCGGAATATACTGTCTCTCATTTTCCCTGAAATGAAGCCTCGGAGTACCGAATTCCTCAGCCAGGATATAATGGCTGTGCAGCACCAGCTGTTCATGATAGCCGGAATGAATACTTTTTATATAATTCCTTATGGCTTCCGCATTCATCACCGGTTTCCTGACGTGTAGCAGCTCCAGCCCTTCTTTAAACAGTTCATTAATGATTTCGGTTTCATTCCGGACGGATTGTTCAGGCGTGATAACGAGAATCATATATAAATCTCCTTCCCTTTTTCGATGAATTCCTGGGATTTATCCAGCATTCCCTGTTCTGCAGATTCCCGGATTTCCTGGGTAATTTTCATGGAGCAGAATTTCGGTCCGCACATGGAACAGAAGTGGGCCACTTTTGCTCCGTCGGCCGGAAGGGTTTCATCATGGTAAGACCTTGCCGTCTCCGGATCCAGCGAAAGGTTGAACTGGTCTTCCCAACGGAATTCAAACCTCGCTTTGCTTAAAGCATTGTCCCTGTACTGAGCACCGGGATGGCCTTTGGCCAGGTCTGCCGCATGAGCTGCCAACTTGTAAGTGATTACCCCTACTTTTACATCATCCCTATTCGGAAGCCCTAGGTGTTCTTTCGGAGTTACATAACAGAGCATCGCACAGCCGAACCAGCCGATCATGGCTGCACCGATCCCTGAAGTAATATGGTCATAACCCGGAGCAATATCGGTTGTCAGGGGCCCCAAGGTATAAAAAGGCGCTTCGTGGCATTCCTCCAGCTGTTTATCCATATTTTCCTTGATCATGTGCATCGGAACGTGGCCCGGGCCTTCGATCATTACCTGGACATTATGTTTCCAGGCAATTTTGGTCAGCTCTCCCAATGTCTCCAGTTCCGCAAACTGCGCTTCGTCATTGGCATCGGCAATCGAACCGGGACGAAGACCATCGCCTAAGGAAAAAGCAACGTCATATTTTTTCATGATCTCGCAGATCTCTTCGAAATGGGTATACAAAAAGTTCTCTTTGTGATGGAACAGGCACCATTTGGCCATAATCGAACCGCCTCTCGAAACGATTCCGGTTACCCGTTTTGCCGTCAGGTGGATGTATCTCAATAAAACGCCGGCATGAATGGTAAAATACGAAACGCCTTGCTCCGCCTGCTCGATCAAAGTATCTTTAAAAATTTCCCACGTTAAGTCTTCCGCCACGCCTTTTACTTTTTCCAGTGCCTGGTAAATCGGAACAGTACCAATCGGAACCGGACTGTTGCGGATAATCCATTCCCGGGTTTCGTGGATATTTTTTCCGGTAGACAGGTCCATGATCGTATCCGCCCCCCAGCGGCAGGCCCAGACGGCTTTTTCCACTTCTTCTTCGATGCTTGAGGAAACGGCACTGTTCCCGATGTTGGCATTGATCTTCACCAAAAAGTTCCGTCCGATAATCATCGGTTCGCTTTCCGGATGGTTGATGTTATTGGGAATAATCGCCCTCCCTGCAGCAATTTCGTCCCTTACAAATTCAGGTGTAATTTTGCCTTTAGGCGTTCCTGCCCCGAAGCTGTTTCCGGTATGCTGGGAAGCCATTTCTTTGGAAACGGTCTCCAGCTGCTCGATGCGCTGGTTTTCCCGGATGGCAATATATTCCATCTCAGGCGTGATGATTCCCTGCTTTGCGTAGTACAATTGGGTAACTTCTTTTCCTTCTTTTGCTACTTTCGGTTTGTGGTTGTAGGAAAACCGGAGCTTATTCAGTTTTTCGTCAGCCAGCCTTGCTTTTCCATATTCAGAGGTAATTCCATCAAGAATTTCCACATCGTTCCTGTTTAGAATCCATTGTTCGCGGATTCTCGGCAGGCCTTTTTCAATATCGATTTCGGAATTCTCGTCGGTATATGGTCCGGAGGTATCGTAAACAGTTACCGGCGGATTATGTTCGAGCGTTCCGTTGGAAAGTTTGGTCGGACTGAGTCCTATTTCGCGCATCGCCACCTGGATAGGATGGATTTTTCCTTCCACATAGATTTTTTTTGAGTTCGGGAAAGGCGAACGGGTGATGTTATGAGCCATACAATTTGTTTTTATGGGATTAACCGCCCTGAGTGGCAGTGATGATTAAAACTGAATCTTTGTCGTTGAGCACTGTTTCCGCCCAGGATTGCTGCGGAATAATACGGTTGTTGAGGGCTACGGCGATGCCTTTCCTTTTTTGGGGAAGTTCCATAGCCATCAGTGCTTCCAGCGTGGCGGGAAGGACATCAAAAGTTTTTCGGGTGTGGTTGATTATGAGTTCCATTCCTAAATTTTTTATCTGCTTTAGGAATGCCCATGACGGTACAATAGAATGTACGGCAAAGTCATTTCACTTTTCCCTACGCCGGTATGATCCGGATCAGGTTCAAAGGGTAAATCTCAGCCTGTTTTTCAACAGACACCCCTAAAGTCTGAGACGAAGGTAGCCATTTTTTTTGAACGGGCAAATTTTTTTTGAAGAATGGAGGAGACTGGAAGCTGGGTGATGGAAGCAGGAAGTTTTGGAAGATGTGAAATTCAGCTTCATTAAAAAAGACTACCTCCTGTTGAGATAATCTTTTAGTTTTAATTTAAAGTAAAATTTATATTTAATTCATTTTTAGCTAATTAAAATTTGAATAAAGTATTAGCAGGGTAACAATAGGTTTCATGACGGATGTTTTTTAGGTTAAAGAAAATAGGTTAGTCCTGCTTTGTACCGGTTCAGCCTGTCCGGCAATCCGTTGTAGCCGCCGTTGATGGCTTTGGTGATTTTTTTAAAAACTACAAGATTGTTTCCGGTATCGATGCTTTTGGTAAGATCAATCTGGTCGGCAAGATCGTTCAGCTTCCGCGTGTTCCAGAACCATCCGGCACTTTCTGCTGCATTTTCCAACTGGACATTGCTGCATTTGGTAACATTTTTTCCGCCCAAAAGCGTCGGATTGGCAATAAAATCCGTACCCAATGCCGCAGAAACAGCCTTGTAATTGGCCCTTCCCGTAATCTGGATCAGGCCCCGGCCTTTGAATCTTACGCCATCGCCTTTCTGGGTATTTCCCAGATCTTTTCTACCTTCATAAGCACTTCCGCTGGCCAGTTCTTCCGTATAAAAAAGCCCGCCGCTTTCATGGCCGACCTGTGCCAGGAAATTCAGCATTCTTGCGGGGGTATTGATGGAAAATTTGGAGCAGGTTGCGATAACATGAGGTAAAAACTTTGAAGCATAATCCGATTTGGAGCAGGTGGCTTCCTTGAGTTGTCCGAGTGTAAGCATGGTATTGTTTTTAAAATTACTCCCGTAAAATTATTAAAAAAACCAATGCGTTGCTCAGGAAAATCCCGTCTTTTCAGTAGGTATTTATACGGATATATTTTACAGTCAGCAAATTATGCATCATGCAAGAGGCTGGAAGAGGGAAGCTGGATGCCGGAAATTTCTCTTTTCAGACATAGGATCAAAGATCTGGACCATCAAACTAAATTTGTGATCATTTTATCAGAAAAATTCCTACTTAATCCTGAATAACCAGCTTTGGTTATTTCAATCAGGATGTTTAAAGTTCCGAAGTGATTTATCGGAAATAGAAAGTGAATTTTAAACACTTTAATTTAAAAGCTGTTTAAACTTTTTATATAACCACAAAAGTCACAAAAGATGAGCTCAATTTCATCTAAAGTGGATGACTATAAATGAAAAAAGGGCACAATAGCCTTAAAAAATCTTCGATTTTTACTCTTTTGAGAACTTTGATTATTCTAATCGTTGCGTTAAGATTATCTTTTGTGACTTTTGCGGTTAATTCTGAAATTAGTTTAAACAAGTTCCTAGTGAAAAAATCTATTACTATTCAAAATTACCGGCAGGATCTTAGCCGAAATGCTTCCAGCATCCAGCCCCCGTCTTCCAGCCTATTAATCGGATTTGTACCTCGAAATTAATCTTCACACGCTCTCCAGACCGCATCATTCTGCGGAACCGGCGCAGTAATTTCTATATTTTCTTTTGTTACGGGATGGATAAATTCCAGCTTTCGGGCATGAAGGTTGATGCCTCCGTCGGGGTTTGAACGCGGAGCGCCGTATTTGAGATCCCCTTTGATCGGAACACCGGTTTTGGACAGCTGGGCCCGGATCTGGTGATGCCTTCCCGTTTCCAGATCGATTTCCAGCAGGAGGTAATTCTCTAGGGCTTTGATCACATTGTAGGTAAGAATCGCTTCTTTGGCTCCGTCCGTCGCTTTCGGGAAAACGATGGCTTTGTTGTTTTTTTCGTTTTTCTTTAAATAATGAACCAGCCTCTGGGTTTTGGGAATCATTTCTTTTGCAACCACCGCCCAGTACGTCTTTTTAACTTCCCGGTTTTTTACCATCTGGGTAAGACGCGATAAGGCTTTGGATGTTTTAGCATAAATCACCAAACCTGAAGTCGGACGATCGATACGGTGAACCAAGCCGAGAAATACGTTCCCCGGCTTGTCGTCCCTTTTTTTTATAAAATTCTTGATAGCTTCCAATAAGGATTCGTCGCCGGTCTTGTCGCCCTGTACAAGCTGCCCGACTTTCTTATTGATCACCAGAAGATGGTTATCTTCATATACAATCTGATCCTTCATACTTTATTGACGATAACCTTGCCTGCCTGAAAATGTTAGAATAAGCCCTACAAAAACGGCAAGGGTTTTCAGGGATTCCATTCTTGAGCCTACCGGGATCAGTAAACCTCCCAGCACACAAACCGCTGCGGCCGCATACATTCCATAGACGAAATTCCTGTTCTTTAAAAAAGGTGCCTGCAGAAAGAAGCTAATCCCGATGAGAACGTAAAAAAGTTTCCGTGATAATAAATTGTTGATTTCCGGGGAAAAGAGGTTAAACCACCCCACCACAAGGCAGAACAATGCGATAATGGAGATAATCCCCTGAGTTTGCTGCTGGTTTCTCATGAATTAATAACTTTCGCTTTCGTTAGGGAAGTCCTGGCCTTTTACATCTTTTACATACTGCGCTACGGCACCGGTGATTTCCGTATACAGATCCAGGTATCTTCTTAAAAATTTCGGGCTGAAGCCTTTGTTCATTCCTACCATATCATGATATACCAGCACTTGTCCGTCACAATGGGCTCCGGCTCCGATTCCAATAGTAGGGATGGAAACGGCTTCCGTTACTTTCCTGGCCAGATCTGCAGGGATTTTTTCTAAGACAACAGCAAAACATCCTAATTCTTCCAGCAGCTGTGCGTCGGCAATCAGCTTTTCCGCTTCCGCTTCCTCTTTCGCCCTTACTTTATACGTTCCGAATTTGTAGATCGACTGTGGGGTTAATCCCAAGTGTCCCATCACCGGAATTCCGGCGTTGATGATTTTCTTGATTGATTTTGAAATTTCCTTTCCGCCTTCGATCTTCACGGCATGCGCACCGCCTTCCTTCATCATCCTTACGGCAGATTCGAGGGCTTTTTCAGGATTGCTCTGGTACGTTCCGAAAGGCAGGTCGGCCACCACCAATGCCCTGTCGGTTCCTCTCACCACACTCTGGGAATGGTAGATCATCTGGTCCAGGGTAATGGGCAGCGTCGTTTCAAAACCCGCCATGACATTGGCCGCAGAGTCCCCGATCAGAACGGCATCAATTCCTCCTGCATCCACCATTTTCGCAGTGGTATAATCATATGCCGTAAGCATCGTTATTTTTTCCTTGTCGAATTTCATTTTACGCAAGGTTTCCGTGGTAACTTTTTTAATTTCAGAATGAACAGACATAACGTATCTATTTTTTAAAAGTTAAAAAGTCGGCACTGAGCCGACTTAAAGTTTGTATGATTTATAAAACTACGTGACCGAGTTTCATTAATTTGTCGTGGTTGAGAATCTTGATGTTCCGCCCGTCTACTTCGATGAGCTGGTCTCCTTTGAATTCGGAAATCAGACGGATGGCACTTTCAGTAGCCGTGCCGATAATGTTGGCAATTTCTTCTCTCGTTAAAGAAATTTTAATGAAACCTTCCGGATCAACGCCTAATTTCTGCTCAAGAAGCAGTAAAATTTCAGCCAGTCTTTCCCGGACGGTCTTCTGCGCCAGGAAGGTAATAGTATTGGAAGATTCCCCCAATTCGTAAGCGATCTTCTGAAGCATGACAAAAGAAAGCTGAGGATCAACTTCCAAAAGGTACATGAAGATGTCTGCCGGCAGAAAAGTGGCTTCAATATCCGTCATGGCTTCGGCCTTAGCCTGGAAATTTTCACCGCAAAGCAAAGAGCGGTAACCGATGATATCGCCCTCTTTGATGAACCGTAAAATCTGGTCTTTTCCGAAAGCTCCTGATTTCGAAAGCTTGGCAGCCCCTTTTTCCAACACAAAAACGCCTTTCGGTGTTTCGCCGTCTTCGAAAATAGTTTCATGCTTCTGAAAAGAGAATTTCTTCTTACCATTGATGTATTTTTCAAAATCGGCGCTGGAAAGTCTTTCCTTGAACGATTTATCACTAAAAACCCTGGCAAATCTCTCCTCAATTGCAATCTGTTGTTCCTGCGACATTCTATATGACATTTATCACAAAAATAGAACTTTTTAACTCGATAAACAAAAAAATTTGTTATAATTTTGTAGTTCAATAATTTATGGAGGTGAGCGAGAACTGTTTTCATTGTGGTCAGGGGATCGAAAAGGAAAGAATTCTGTTTGATGAAAAGACTTTCTGCTGCAACGGCTGCAAGTCGGTTTACGAAATTCTGAATACCAACAATTTAAGTAATTTTTACGAATTAAATAAGAGAGCGGGAATCCGGCCGGACGAAAGCTTATCACAGTTTGAGTATCTGGATACCCAGGAAATTTTCGATAAGGTAACGGATTTCTCGGAAGGCAGCACCAGCCTGGTCACTTTTAAGATCCCGGTGATTCACTGTTCTTCCTGTATCTGGCTGCTGGAGAGCCTGCATACCCTGAACAAAAACATCAAATATTCGCAGGTTAATTTCACCAGAAAGACTTTACAGATTTCATTCAACCATAATGATTTAAAATTAAGCGAATTAGCTAATTTTTTAACGAATTTGGGATATAAGCCTGTCATCAGCCTGGAAACCGCGGATAAAAACGTTGAACACCTCGATAAATCGCTGCTGGTAAAATTTGCCATTGCCGCTTTTGCCTTCGGCAACGGGATGTTCCTTGCATTTCCGGAATACATCGGCGGCGAAGATTACTGGATGGAGCATTACAAAGGGCTTTTCAGAGCTTTGATGTGTTTACTGGCGATTCCGGTGGTGGTCTATTCAGCATCGGATTATTATAAATCGGCCTGGTACGGTCTTAAAAACAGGATCGTCAATATCGACGTCCCGATTGTCCTGGGAATTATCGTCCTTTTCGGACGAAGCCTCTATGAAGTGGCTACCAATTACGGCCCGGGCTATTTCGATACGCTGTGCGGACTTCTGTTCTTCATGCTGTTGGGTAAAATTTTCCAGAAAAGAACTTATAATGCGCTTTCGTATGACCGGGATTATAAATCATTCTATCCGATTGCCGTAACGAAAGTTGATTTTGAAGGGAAGCAGGAAAACATTTTGCTTTCCGATGTTAAAATCGGAGACAGAATCCTGGTACGGAACCAGGAAATTATTCCGGTGGACGCTATTCTGATCAACGGGGAAGGAAATATTGACAACAGCTTTATCACCGGGGAAAGTGAGAGCATCAGCAAACAACCCGGAGATAAGATCTTCGCCGGCGGAAAGCAGATCGGTTCGTCGCTGGAACTGGAAGTGATCAAGGATGTAGACCAGAGTTACCTGACACAGCTGTGGAATAAAGAAGCCTTTAAAAAGCATGAAACCGGGCTGGACACCCTGACAAATACCATCAGTAAATATTTCACTTTTATCATCTTAGGCATCGCGCTTGTTGCAGGAATTTACTGGGCAACGGTAGACCTGGAGAAAATGTTCCAGGTGATTTCAGCCATCCTGATTATCGCCTGCCCTTGTGCACTTGCGCTGTCGGCACCGTTTACTTTCGGTCATATTATGAGAATTTTGGGACGGAATAAATTTTATGTAAAAGATACCCTGACCATTGAGAAAATTGCGAAACTGGATACGATTGTTTTTGATAAAACAGGAACCATCACCCACCGCAAAAAGTCGAATATTAAATTTGAAGGCAACGAAATCAGTGAATTTGATTTACTGAATATCAAAACGTTATTGAAAAATTCCAATCACCCGCTTTCCAAATCGCTGTATGAATTTATCGAGGTAAAAGATGAATATTTCACCGTAGAACATTTCAGGGAAATCTCCGGAAAAGGCTATGAAGCGAGCGTGAGAGGGAATATTTATAAAATCGGTTCTGCAAAATACAACCATCAGGAATCCAAAAACCTGGAAACCGCCGTATATGTCAGCAGGAATAATGAGTTTTTGGGGAAATTTATTTTTAAAAACGAGTACCGTGAAAACCTGAAAGACCTGTTTAAAAAGCTGGCGAATTATAAAGTTTTTATCTTGAGCGGCGACAATTCTTCGGAGGAAGAGCAACTCAAGGAACTGATCCCGAATTACCAGGCCATGGCATTCAACCAAAGCCCGGAAGATAAGCTGAACTACATCCAGGATCTTCAGAGCCGGGACATGAAAGTAGCCATGCTCGGTGACGGACTGAATGATGCGGGAGCCCTGAAGCAAAGCAATGTAGGCATCGCCATTTCCGATGATTCCAACAGTTTCACTCCTTCTTCGGATGTGATCATGAACGGGGAAAAGGTAGTAACATTGGACCGGTACCTGAATGTATGCAAAGGCTCGATCACGATTGTGAAAATCACATTTATAATCAGTTTTCTTTACAATATTGTCGGTTTAAGCTATGCAGTCACAGGACACATGCATCCTCTCTTTGCTGCTTTGATCATGCCGGCAAGCTCGATTACGGTCGTTTCCTTTACGACACTTTCGACCTGGATCCTGGGTAGGAAGTATTTCCAAAAGTAAGCGTAAACAGGGCTTATTTAGACTGATTTTAAATTACCCAAAACCCGTATTTCGTGATGAAAGTCATTATTTTTCATTAAATTTGAACCCCGAAAATAGGTTAATTTTGTTGTCTAATGGATATTCTGTATTTAATGATCCTTTGCAGTGTTTCTTTAGCTGCTGTTTTCCTGGTCGTGTTTATTATTTACGCGAGAAAAGGGCAGTTTGAGGATGATGAATCCCCTGCTGTAAGAATTCTGTTCGACTCCGATGAAATCAAGGAAAAGGATGAATCCGACGACAAAGAAAACACGAAAGAAAAAGGAGAAAATAATAAAATTGAAGATAAAAGTGAATAGTTGATATGGAAACACAAAAGTTTAGTTATGACAACAGTATTGTCCGGGCATTCCTCTATGCGACCGTAGCTTTCGGGATCATAGGGTTTTTATTCGGGCTTACGGCGGCATTAATGCTTTTCTATCCTGAGCTTCCGGAATTCCTTTTCGGAACTGATGATACGACCATTAAGAGTTTAGGGGGCGGTATCGACGGATTGATTAAAACGCATGGTGCATTCGGATTCGGAAGAATCAGGATGTTGCACACGACCACTGTAATTTTTGCATTCGTAATGAATGTGGTGTATGTAGGGGTATACTACTCTTTACAGAGATTATTAAAAACAAGAATGTACAGCGATACCTTATCCTGGATCCATTTCTGGACATGGCAGATTATGATCCTGGTAACGTATGTAACGTTCTTTATGGGGATTAACACTTCCAAAGAATACGCAGAGCACGAATGGCCAATCGATATTTTGATCGCATTCTCATGGATCATTTTCGGAGCGAACATGTTCCTGACTATTGCCAAAAGAAGGGTAAGACACCTTTACGTAGCGATCTGGTTCTACGTGGGTACCTGGATTGCAGTAGCGATGCTGCACATTTTCAACAACCTTGAGGTTCCTCTTTCTTTCACGGGATGGAAATCTTACTCGGTTTATGCAGGGGTAAAAGACGCTATCGTACAATGGTGGTACGGACACAATGCTGTGGCATTCGTCCTTACGACGCCGGTACTTGGTCTGATGTATTATTTCTTACCGAAAGCAGCAGACAGACCGGTATTCTCTTATAAATTATCGATCATTCACTTCTGGTCTTTGATCTTCGTATATATCTGGGCAGGTCCTCACCACCTTCAGTATACGGCACTTCCGGCCTGGGCTCAGGCTGTGGGAACAGGATTCTCAATCATGCTGATCGCTCCGTCATGGGGAGGAATGCTGAACGGGCTTCTTACCTTAAGAGGTGCCTGGGATAAAGTAAGGGAAAATCCTATTCTTAAATTCTTCGTGGTAGCCGTAACTTGTTACGGGATGGCAACGTTTGAAGGGCCACTATTGGCAACAAAAAACATCAATAAAATCGGTCACTTTACAGACTGGGTTATCGGACACGTACACTTAGGAGCTCTTGGATGGAATGGTTTCATGGCATTCGGGGTGATCTATTATCTGATCCCAATCCTTTGGAGAACAAAATTATATTCGGTGAAACTGGCTAACTGGCATTTCTGGTTAGGTACGTTGGGTATCATTTTCTATGCGGTACCGATGTATATTTCAGGTTTCACGCAAGGATTAATGTGGAAGCAGTTCAACCCGGACGGAACTTTGGTTTGGAAAAACTGGCTGGATACCGTAACGGCGATCATTCCTTACTTTAAAATGAGATTCGTAGGAGGATTGTTCTATCTTTCAGGAGCTATTTTAATGGTGGTGAACCTGGTAGCAACGGTAAGAAAAGGATCATTCCAGAAAGATGTACCGGCAGAAGCACCTGCTTTGGCTAATATCAGCGGAAAACGTAAAGAAGGAGAAGGAACTCACCTTTGGCTGGAAAGAACTCCGGTATTGATGGGTATCTTATCTTTACTAACGATCTCTATCGGTAGTATGGTGGAAATCATCCCTACCCTTTCCCTAAAGAAAAGTGTACCGACGATTTCAGCAGTAAAACCTTATTCTCCGCTTGAGCTTGAAGGTAGAGATATTTATATCAGAGAAGGATGTAACGCTTGTCACTCACAAATGGTAAGACCGTTCAGAGATGAGATCGTACGATTCAATGGGAAGAACGGACAATATTCCAAAGCAGGAGAATTCGTTTACGACAGACCTTTCCTTTGGGGATCGAAAAGAACCGGACCGGATTTGCACAGAGAAGGTGGTAAAAACCCAAGTTCTTGGCATTACAAGCACATGTATAACCCGAGATCGACTTCCGCAGGTTCCATCATGCCTCGTTACCCTTGGCTGATTGCTACCGACCTGGACCGATCTAAGATGGTAGATAAAATGAAGCTGATGAAGAGCGCTTTTGAAGTGCCTTACACCAAAGCTGAAATCGACTCTGCCAATTCATGGGCCAACAACCAGGCTTCAAAAATCGTAAGAGACATTATGTCTGAAGCACCGGATTTAAAGAAAGCCTATGCGCAGAAACCTAAAGGAGAACTGGAGAAGAAAGAAGTGGTAGCACTGATCTCTTATCTTCAAAGATTAGGAACGGATATTAAGACAACTGAAATTAAAACAGCAAGTAATAACTAATATTAAAGGTTCACATCATGATCCCGCAGAATTTTAAAGACATCTTATCCAACACCGACAATGCTGGTTTTTACCAGACGTTGGCTCTGATTTTCTTTTTGCTGTTTTTCATCAGCCTGGTAATCTATGTTTTTAGCAAGCCTAAAAAATATTACAAGGAAGAAGAGGAAGCGCCTCTGCAGGATGATCAGGATGACGATTTTAATTTAAAAAATTAATTTTATTATGAAACAAAGAACACCGGTTGTTATAAACATACTCATCATCGTAGTACTTTTAGTTATATTTTACTATCTGTTTGTACAAAGCTATCAGTTCTTAAGCTCACCGTATTTCTGGGGCACCGTAATCATCGCCGGTATCCTGGCGTACATCCACGGAGCAATCGGAGACCTTGTTGAAAACAACAAGTTCAAAAAGTTATCTCCTGAAGAAAAGGCAGCGTATCTGGCTGAGAAAAAAGTACCATATTTTACGAGACTATACAATGCAGCATTCAAGAAGCAATCTGCCGCTGAGGAAAAGGATATCCTTATCGACCACGGTTTCGACGGAATCATGGAATTGGATAACCAATTGCCGAAATGGTGGGTAGGCCTTTTCTACTTTGGGACCGCTTTTTGTATTCTTTACGTAGCCGCCTACTCTTTCACCGATTTCGCGCACCCGATCAACGAGTACGAGCAGGAATATAAAGAGCAGATTGCAGCGATTGAATTATACAGCAAGTCACAACCTCCTGTAACCATTGAAACCGCTAAATATTCAGCAGACAATATTGCAGAAGGGAAGGAATTGTTTAAAACCAACTGTGCCTCTTGTCACAAGGAAGACGGTAGTGGCGGTATAGGACCAAACCTTACCGACAAATACTGGATCAACCAGCCTGAGAAAACGTTATTTAAAAACGTGTTCCACATGGACTGGAACGGTTCTCCTAATAATCCTGCGATGAGGGCCTTCGGTAAAAACGGAGAGGTTTCCGGAGCTGAGATCGAAAAGATTGCAGCATATGTATACCACATCAACCAGGAATTACCTCCGGTAACAGAAGCTCAGGGCGGTGCAGCTCCTCAGGGAACTGAAGCGCATTGGGAAAAAGAATAATTTTAAATAAAAATTAAGCATATGAGAAACATAATTTGTTATTAGAATAAAAAATAGTAACGAATTATGTTTTTCTTTTTTTAAATACTATTACAAATGTCAAACATAGAAGAAACAGAAGCACGCGGCGGACAGGGCCAGGTTCTGGACCCTGAAACTTACAGAGATTCTATAGGCACGATGGACCAGTCCGGGAAGAGGAAATGGGTATATCCCAGAAAACCCAGAGGGAAATTTACTAACTATAGACATATTGTAAGCTACGTTTTATTACTGATTTATTTTGCGGTGCCATTTATTAAAATTAATGGGAATCCGCTGATCTTATTTAATGTGATCGACAGGGAGTTCTTTATTTTCGGACAACCTTTTTATCCTCAGGATTTTTTCATCCTTACTTTGGGAGCTATTGCCTCTCTGATATTCATTATTGTATTTACGATTGCTTTCGGTAGAATTTTCTGCGGGTGGATCTGCCCTCAGACAATTTTCCTGGAAATGATTTTCCGTAAAATAGAATATGCGATCGAGGGAGACCGGAACAAGCAGATGAAGCTCGACCGACAGGAATGGAATACCGAAAAGATCTGGAAGAGAGGATTGAAATGGACGGTCTACCTTTTTATTTCATTAATCATCACGCATTTTATGTTCATGTATATCGTGGGCTACAAGGAAGTGATCAAAATTGTATCTGAAGGACCGTTCGCCCACCCGACCAATTTTATTGTCATGATCCTTCTTACGGCAGCTTTTTATTTTGTATTTGCCTGGTTCAGAGAGCAGGTTTGTACATTGGTTTGCCCATACGGAAGATTACAGGGTGTACTGATTGATAAAGATACCGTAAATGTTTTCTATGATTTCAAAAGAGGAGAAAACAGAGCCAAATGGAGAAAGGGTGAAGACCGTAAAGCGGCTGGTAAGGGAGATTGTATCGACTGCCACCAATGCGTGGTAGTCTGCCCTACCGGAATTGACATCAGAGACGGACAACAGCTGGAATGTGTAAACTGTACGGCCTGTATCGATGCCTGTGATGAAGTGATGGAAAAAGTAGGATTGCCGAAAGGGCTCATCCGGTATGCTACCGAAAATGAGATCGAAAAACAGACGGAATTCAAGTTTTCAGGAAGAATGAAAGGGTTTGCGTTTATCCTTGTATTTTTAACGGCTTTCCTTGGATATCTTCTGTATAACCGGGGTGAAATGGAAGCTAAATTCATTAAGCCTGCAGGAAGTACGTTCTTTGTGAGAGACGGAAATATTACCAATACCTACAATTATACTTTCCTTAATAAGACGAATGATAAAAAATTGGTTACCATTAAAGTGATTGAGCCGAAGCATGGAGAGGTTATTTACAGCGGATCGAGCAAAATTCCTGTAGAAAGGGATAAAATCACCAAAGGAACCGTTAATATCAGTTTCCCTGAAAGCGAGATGAACCTTTCCAAGCAGAACATCACCATCGGCGTTTACGATATGAACGGTAAGCTGATTGATTCTTACCAGACCTATTTTGAAGGACCTTTCAAATTACAATTTTAACTATTAAATACCCTCATGATCTAATGATAGACCATGAGGGTTTTCCATAAGCAATACAGAAGAAAATGAAAAATTTTAGTTGGGGACATGGCGTATTCATCGCATTGGCAGCATTTATTATATTTATTTTGTCGATGCTGTTTCTTTTCCCGAACGGACAAAAAAATTCTGAAATGGTAACGGACAATTACTACGAGGAAGAACTGAAATACCAGGATGTCATCGATGCCAAGAAAAGAGCCGATGAATTACAGGAAAAACCGGTATACAGCCAGGATAAAGCCGGTATTAAAATTACTTTCCCACAGGATTACAATAACTCCAATACAACCGTAAAATTCGTACTGAACAGAACCGATGACCAGAATCTCGATGTTCATAAAGCGGTACAACTGGATGCAAATCGATCTTTTATCATTCCCGCTCAGATCCTGAAAATGGGGAATTATACGTTAAGATTAAGCTGGACCAAAGACAAGACCGATTACCGCCTGGATTATGATGTGATATGGAAATAGCCCTTATTATATCCGCTATCGGATTGGGCTTTGCCTCCGGATTCCACTGTATCGGGATGTGCGGACCCATCGCGCTATCGATGGGATTAACGAAAAAGCAGGCCACGAATTATTACCTCCAGAACCTTACCTACCAATTCGGCAGGATCTTTACCTATGCTTTATTGGGAGCATTGCTGGGAATTATCGGTGAAGGATTTGAAATGGCGGGCTTTCAGAAATACCTTACGATTGCCGTCGGGATATTGCTGATTATTATGGCCTTATTTTCCTTTGGCGGAAAAGATTTTGCCTCCAAAATTCCTTTCATCTCCAAATTTTTATTTAAAGTAAAATCGAATCTGGGAAGGCTGCTCCAAAAAGCAGATTACCGCTCAAGATTTACCACCGGCCTATTGAACGGATTTTTACCCTGTGGAATGGTGTATATGGCCTTAACCGCAAGCTTAGCAAGCGGCGGAATATGGCAGGGCGCTTCTTATATGGCTTTATTCGGATTGGGAACCCTTCCGTTTATGTTTGCCGTTGTTTTGGTCGGAAACCTGATGAATCAGACCTTTAGAATAAAAGTGCTGAAAGTTATTCCTGTGGTGATGATCATTTTAGGCGGATTGTTCATCGTCAGAGGCCTGGAATTGGGCATTCCTTACATTTCGCCCAGAGCAGAAGCCATGACGGTTTCCAAAGATAACCAGGGCGACTGCCATTTGCCGGGAGATCACAGCACGCATGAGCATAGTAAGGTGAATTGCCATTAGACTCCTCAGATAGAATTTAACAAAACATGATAAGCGAAACCACCGGAAGTTCCGGGGGTTTTTGTTTTTTATAGATTTCAGTGTTGTATGAAATATGGTAACAGAATAATTATACCAATTATATTTAAAATATAGTCTACTTTTAAAGTTGTATTTTTGATATATTATTAATCTCTACTATAAATATAATTTGTATATGGCTCTGGCAAAACAGATAATCGTAAAAGAGACAGAACAGGAACTCAAGA